>Ga0194131_10000474_pt1 | contig 67934 bp, 69 predicted proteins | sample TA2KigO120mmetaG_FD_148631 | JGI IMG/M metagenome (GOLD analysis project Ga0194131, IMG submission 148631) | Freshwater microbial communities from Lake Tanganyika, Tanzania - TA2015053 Kigoma Offshore 120m | ecosystem: Environmental > Aquatic > Freshwater > Lake | place: Tanzania: Lake... | reverse complement strand
CGTAGCACAGTCTGGATAGTGCGGGCGGCTTCGGACCGCCAGGTCGAGGGATCGAAGCCCTCCGAGCCCTGAAATTATTTTTCCAGTATAACTATATTAGAACAAGTTACGGTGTAGTGTCATGCCAGGAATAGGCTTGATGAAAAAAAGACTGGAAACAGAAAAGCAAGCAGTTGCTTTAGCAATATCTGGAGCAATTAAACAATACAGTGTCAACCAAGATGACATCAAGGTTTTAGAGACACAGTATGACAATGATGTTGGTGATTGGTATGTCGCATTAGGCTTTACTGACAAGCGAGTAGTGATACGAATGGATTCGGTTCATGCTACCATTCTAGAGATTAACGAAGTTTAATTATTTTTTAAACTGAACATTTGGTGTTTCTGGTTGTGGGATTACAATTAAACCGCCATCTCGGAGCTGTCCAATCAATTGAATGACTTCTTTTTCTACCTGTGAGCGCTGAAGACCGATTTTTTGTGCAAAAATGTCTACCAGCTCAGTAATCTTTCTTTTTCCATTACATGATCTCCAAAAATCGATGATTGCCTGGTTTACCATAAATCCCTGATTGTGTTCATTTGCCAAAACCATTCCTCCGTCTTCTTGTTGCACTACAGAGCCGACACCTTGTGGCATTGCTGTTTCATAATCAATTGGTGCGGGAGTGTTTGTAGATGAAAAACTCTTTAGTTTTGCCTTGGCGGCCTCTGACATTTTGTCCATTGTCCATGGAGGATTCCAAACAATGTCGACTTTGACATCATTTACGCCGGGGATTTTTTTGACATATCTTGTAACATCTTGAACCAAGGTTTGGTGTAAAGGACAGCCTTGGGTGGTAAGTGTCATTTTGATATTGACATCATTTGATGGAGTGATATCAATTCCATAAACTAGGCCCATCTCTACAATGTTTAATGGAACTTCTGGATCCATGCATTTTGTAAGAGATTCTCGAACTTGTTCTACGTTAACAGTGGACATATTTTGTAGGTGGTTTCAAAAATGAATAAAAACTTTCTATTTCTTAGCTTCAAATAATTTTTTTATAGACTCTTCAAATGGTGGTTTTGCAACTCCAGCTTCAGTGATTATGCCTGAAATTAGTTCTGGTGGGGTCATATCAAATGCCGGATTTATCACATTGATTCCATCTGGCGCAGTTTTTCTATCACCAATTTGTGTGACTTCGGTTCCCTTTCGTTGTTCTATAATGACATCTTGGGGATTGCTTTTCATATCAAATGTTGAAAGTGGCGCCGCCACATAGAATGGAATTTCATGTTGTTTTGCCATTAGCGCTACTTGATAGGTTCCAATTTTGTTGTATACGTGTCCCGTACGTAATACCCTATCAGCTCCCACTACCACCTTATTGACAAGATTATTTGCCATTGAATACCCTACCGCAGTATCCGGAATAAGACTGACATCAAATCCGTCGTGTTTTAACTCAAATGCGGTAAGTCTTGAGCCTTGCTGTACTGGTCTAGTTTCAGTTGCAATTACCTTGATGTTTTTACCGCTTTCTTTTGTTGCACGAATTACTCCCAATGCAGTGCCATATGCGACGGTTGCCAAGGAGCCAGCATTGCAATGAGTCATGATTGTGTCATTATTATCAAACAACACGGAGCCATTTTTTCCCATAGTCATGTTTATTTTTATATCATCTTCTGCCATTTGCTTTGCTGCAGCTATTACGAGTTGACGTATTTCGTCTACAGAATTACCTTGTTTTGCGACATTCATGATTTGATCTAATCCCCATGCAAGGTTTACCGCGGTGGGCCTTGTTTCAAATAAAATCTTTTTTGCTTTCTCAAGATCTGAGATCATTTGATCTTTTGTTGGTGCATTGCTCTGAAGTGATGCCAATGCTAGACCAAACGCTCCAGACACACCAATTGCCGGAGCGCCGCGCACGATCAGTGTTTTGATGGCATTAGCAACATCAAGATAATCTGAGTATTCTACAAATGTCAGTTCATTTGGTAATTTCGTCTGATCAATCATAATCACTTTATTGTTTTTCCACTCTACGGTTTTTAATAATGACAAAGTTTTTTCAGACAAGCAGAATAAACAAGTTTTTTTCGTTATTTAAAATAAACTCGTTAACCAGTCACGTAGAAATCATAGATTTTGAGCATTTTAAGACCTGACTGTAATACTGAACTAAACCAGCTAGAGATATCAGTATGACACACATATGGTGTGGATAGACAACATAATACGAGTTGCCATGTGATGGGAGATGGTAAATAAACGAGACTGCCTATTGTGTATGTTTTACATACAGAAGATATTCACAAAAACGGCGATTTATTTCATTATTTTTTAGATAACTCATAATGATAGAGGTCATAAACTTGTTCACGTGATAACGAATATGCAAACAAATAGAAATTATCTAGCATAAGATCAGATTTATCTTCATACGTTCCAATTACTCTACCTAAATGGAAATCATCAGTATTATCAAAATAAATTTTTGATGTAGATATTGCATTACAATATTCTTTTCCATTTATGTATTGTCGTAATGTTTGTCGATCATTTTCTAACACATGTGTTATAAAATACCACTCTCCCAATTGGATTTGTTCATCATCATAACAAAGTAGATTTAGATATTGATTATTATTTCCAGTCCACAACGCTTGAAATTTTTTAACATCTCCTTCATACAGCCCGTTAATCGAATTGGTATATGTCACTCCCCAACCAACATTACCTTTGTTGTATATCATATTGTGTCTTAACTCATGAGTATTTGCCATAACCCAGAAAGATAGTGTTATGCCATCATCATCATTAAAATTTAGATTTTCATTGTGTGGAATCGATATCCAACCATCGGTATTATTGTGAAATTTAATTGCCTTTCCGTGAACTCCAGGTATAAAAATTACATCGCCGTGTATTTTTGCATCACAATCATTACCACAAACAGTATCAACACTATTTTCAACATTATTTTCAAACTCTAGATTTAATACGGTTAATTCTTCGTTGAAGCTGCTTTGTTCAACGTTTCCATCGGAAACGTTGTAATATAACACATACATCACAAATGCAAGACAACAAGATAATATTATTACATACATGTATCTGACATGCACAGACTTTAGAAGTATGTTCAAGTTAAATGTTTTTTTACAACCTGTAGAAACTACAGGTTTTGAGCATTTGTAGACTAGGCCACACAATCATGTCAAGCCAGATTCGTTAACCATTATATCTTGAAGTATTATTCAAAGAATGATTGTTAGATTATTCATTATTAAATAAGTTTGATCCTTACGGATTACACAAAGTTTATGATAAATGGCCGCAAATAGCAGAGGAAAATTACAATGCAGACTTTAAACAGGTAGATTTTGAGAACATTAACCACATAGTTTTTGCAGGAATGGGAGGATCCGGAGCATTGCACGACATATTTTCTGCAATTCTATCCAAGACCAATGTTCACGTGAGTATTGTTAAAGGATATCACCTACCAAACACTGTTGACTCTAAGACATTAGTAGTAACAACTAGCGTATCTGGAAATACTGCTGAAACTATGACAATTCTAGACATGGCCAAAAAATCAAATTGCAAATTAATTGCGTTTTCAAGCGGTGGAAAGATGGAAGAGTATTGTCTTAAAAATAAAATAGAATATAGAAATATTTCCATGTATCTTTCGCCGAGGGCATCATTTCCGTCATTTTTATTTGCAATGTTAAAAGTATTAGAACATCTAATACCAATTAAAAAAAACGATATTTTTGAGTCAATCAATGGCTTAAAAGCACTACATGATAAGATATCATATCATAATCTTGATTCAGGCAATCCCTCATTAGAACTTGCAAATTGGATAACAGATATTCCAGTAATTTATTATCCATGGGGCCTTCAATCTGCCGCAGTCAGATTCAAAAACTCTTTACAAGAAAATGCAAAAATGCATGCCATGATTGAAGATGTCATAGAAGCAAGTCACAATGGCATGGTTGCATGGGAGAGAAAATCTACGGTAAAGCCCATACTAATCAGAGGAACCAACGACTATGAGAAAACTAAGGAGCGATGGGATATAATCAAAGAATATTTTGAACAAAAAAACATAGAATACAGAGAAGTTCTTTCAATCGATGGAAACATTTTAGCAAAGCTAGTTTATCTGATATATCTGCTTGATTATTCAACAATATATCTTTCCGTTATCTCAGAAATCAACCCAATGCCGGTCAATGCAATCGATTTTATTAAGAGTAGAACTACATAGATCAAGTGCAATATGCCAGATCATTACAAATCATTTTGCATTGAACAAACTAATGCAAAAATTTAAGAATTCATAATTAGTATGCCAAATATGAATAAAGAAGACAAAATGATCGGTTTGCCATCCGAAATTTATGATTTGATTAAAGAGAAGATAAGAGATCCCCTGACAGGTTTTGAAACAGTTGATGATTATGTAAAATATGTCCTCGAAAAAGCTCTTGGTACAGATACATCTTCAGAACAATCCACATCTGAGGACGAGAGAGTAGAAGAGAAATTAAAGCAGTTAGGCTATATTTAACACAACAAGGTACAGTTCATGAATAGTAACAATAGATCCGATTTAGAGCAATTACATGCAAAGCTAAAAAAACATATTGATGACCAAGTTAAAAATTGGCCTAGTTTTGTTTATGCCAAAACAAAAGGCTTCTATCAAGGACTTGAAGAAATTGGTGTAGACGGATGTAGGCCTACAGAAAAAAGATTTGCTCGATATGGGATCGAGAGTTATTTAGGTAAAGATAAAACGGCTTTGGATATCGGTTGTAATTGTGGTTTTCTTACATTGTTTATTTCCAGATTTGTTTCACATATTGACGGGGTTGAAATAAATCCATATCTGACCGAAATTGGAAAAGATACAAAGAATTACCTAGGAATAAAAAACGTGGATTTCTTTGCTACAAGATTTGAAGATTATAAAACTGAAAAAAAATACGATGTTATTTTTTCAATGGCAAATGACGATACGATAGACGGTAACACAGAATTTACGTTTAAGGAATACATTGCAAAAATTAGAGGATTATTAAAAAATGACGGCCTGTTAATGTTTGAAACAGTCTCCCCAGACACATACGATCCAAAATTGTTTGAACCTAAAAGAAAAATTTTGTTGGATAATTTTAGGCTGTTAGAAGAGAAAATGGTCAAATCAGAATACCCAATAAATGTTCCAGAGAGAAGATTTTTGGTTTTGAAGAGGATTTAAGCGTAGGACGTTAACTACATGAATAATTTCGATAATAAAATTATTTTTGACAAATGAATAATGGGGATCGTTTTAAGATTCCAAAATAACCATTATTTTGCAGTTCATTTTTAATAATTTCTGAATATTCGTCATAAAAGCTGCTTTTAAGATTCATCTTACGTGGTTCTGTTGTAGATTTAACATAATCAATCATCATGACGGGGTCAGTCACTTTAAGCAAATCTTCATAGATTTTTTTCTCAATTTTTGGAAAGTGCTTTGACAACATAACGTCTGCATCTTCCTCAGTAAATCCATCTATGTTCCTCACCATCGAGAAATTTTGATCTATAGAATACGCTATTGTGTATATGTTTAGCATGTGTTTTACGCTGTTAGTTGTTATTGTAACAATACCATCTGGTTTGACAACTCGTTTCAGTTCTGAAATGGCTTTGTCTTTATCAGTAGCATGATAAATGACGTGATGAGCCATAACGAGATCAAAACTATTTTCTGGATAAGGTAATTTTTCTATCTCAGCCACTTCAAATTTTATGTTATCTGAATTAATTTTCAGTTTAGCTTTTTCCAGCATACCATCTGAAAAATCAGTCATAGTAACACTGGAGCCAACAGGTAATTTTGAATAGTTTTCAATCCAAAATTCACCTGTACCACAGCCCACTTCAAGTATTTTGAGTGGTTTTGTAGGTTTCAGCTGATTCCAGATCCAGCCATAAAATGATTCTGGATTAGTGCGAAATTTCTCGTGTATCGCGATTCTAGCTTCTAAATTGTCACTTTTTTTATACTGATGTTCTTTTAGATAGTCTTTGTTTACATCTAGAACCATTGATGAAATCACCTAATCCACAATTTTGAACGTTTCGATGTTTTCACAACCTATGTGTTCAACAGAAGCTGTTTCATTTGTATATGAAATTTTGTAAATGTCTGGCATAGTCATTTTTTTCCAATCATCAAAGCCAAATGAATTATCAAAGTGATGAAGTATTAGTGCTATCAGTGTTCCATGTGATTGTACTGCGGCGACATCTCCATCTTTCAGATCATCTCGTATTTTTTTCAAACCAGATAATGCTCTCCTAGTCGCATCATTACTAGATTCACCTCCAGGTAATTTAGAGTCGAAATCTTCCCACATCTTGCGTTTTTCTTCATTGAGGTTTTTGCCATTAGTATCGCCTGTGATCTTTTCTTTTAGTTCATCAATGATCCTTAACTTTAGATCGGCTTCTTTTGCGAACAATTCTATGGTGAGAATTGCTCTTTTTAGCGGACTAGAATAAACTCGATTGATTTTTGGATTCATTTTTATCAGTATTGATGATATTTGTCTGGCGTGCTCTATGCCCTCTTCGGTTAGACCTCTTTCATCCTCAGGCCCTTCCAGACTTGCTTTACCATGTCTAATGAGATAGATCGTTTTCATCCAGAATAGCCGTTCCATTTTTCACTTATATATTTCATTAGCTGAGAGGTTTGTTTTGATATTATTGTTTTCTAAATATTTCATTAGTTTATTTTTGAGGTTTCTTATTTCCTCCGAGTTGGCGTCATAGATATTATTGGTTTCTTCTGGATCTACAAGTAGATCATAAAATTCCCACGTTTCAGGAGTATCGTTGTAAATCAATTTTTTACCATTAGATCTTACTGCGAAGACGTTGTGCTTTTTGGGCGACGGCCATGGTCCGTACAGGCCTCCCGTTTCAATAAATGCATCTCGGCTGTTTTTATCTTGGCCATTTATGAGTGGCATGAGGCTCTTCCCCTGAACCTTGGGATCCAATTTTTCAAGAGGATATCCCACTAACTCAGCTAGTGTGGGAAAGAGATCCAAAGTTATGCATTGTGTCTCAATCACCATAGAGTTGCGGTCAGGTATGTGGATCATTGAGAATACGTTTGTTGTATAGTCATATACAAAAACACCATAAAACATCTCGCCCATTCTTTCACCCACGCCAGTCCCATGATCAGCTTGAAATATCACAACAGTATTGTTCGTTAGATTAGATTCTTCTATGGTTGATAATATTTTCGATACATAAGAATCCAATTCTGGCATGTACATGTTATATCTTTCATCATTTTGTTTTTTGGCTGCAAAGTATTGCTCGTTATGTTTTCCGTCTTTGTATTTTTGGACAATATCTATAACGTAATTTTTATGCGGCTCAGTATAGTGAAGAAAGAGAAAAAATTTATCTTTTTTAGATATTTTTTTTATGATTTCGCTATGTCTTTGTTGAAAGTTAACGGTTTTTTCATCAAAGATATTTACTTCATCAAACCCTTTGGTTGGTATGACTATATCATTAATGATATCACAAGAAGTGTAATACCCCTGTTGTTTTAAAATTTCAGTGATTGTTGTTATTTGATTTTTTTTAAATTTGAACATATTATAGTAAGCATTAACTCCATTGGTGGAAGGATACATTCCTGAGAAAATTGCATGGTGTGCTGCTAACGTATATGGTGCTACAGTAATCATGTTGTTGAAAGATATGCTAGAATCTCTATAGGATTTTAGGGTTGGACATAAGTCGATTTTGTCTTTTCTGTATCCATCAAGAGTTACAAAGATGATGTTGTTGAAGCTTTTGTATTCCACATTGAAATAGCCATTTCACGAATTTTTAAAGTTAACCTATTGTTTAGTAAACTGTAACACTGTTTCTTTATTGAGTATTGAAAAAATTTTTCAGTGATCCTTCGTTATACATTTTTTCATATAATGTATAGTCATGCAATGAATCCAATTCTAGCCAAGCATTTTCTATTTCGACAGCCTTCAATTTGCAGCCCGTGTTTATCAGGGAATTAAGCAAATCAGTCATATACGAATTTTCAAAATTCAGGTTAGGATTTAGAATGTTGTATCCACTTGATGATTGATTTTTTGCTTTTTGATAGAAATTTTTTATGAATGAAATTGCATCATTCTGGAATTTCATCAGTCCTATATACTGGGCTTCAATTTTGTCTATGCTGTTGACTTTTTGTCCAATGTTTGTGATAAATCCGTCTTTATTGATAGTCAGGCTTTCAGCATCATCTGATGGGTTTGGAAATCTCTTTTTCCAATAATCTAACCATTTCCTATCAACTACAACTGAATAGTCATACTTTGATGATATCAATTTGTGTAAGATTTGAGGCTCAAAAATGATATCCCCATATGAAACAATTGTGGAATTTTCGAGTTTTTCTTTTGCACAAAATAAAGTCTCCACCATGTTAGTTACGGCAAATTTCTCATTTTTTATAGTGTTAATTTGTGGAAATTTGATTAATTCCGACTTATAGCCAGTGACTACAGTGATATCTGTTATTCCACAACTAATGTATGCATCAATTTGCCATTCTAATAGTGATTTCCCGAAAAGTTTAATCAGACATTTTGGTAGATCATTAGTTAGCGGTCTTAGTCTTTCTCCTTTTCCTGCTGCAAGAATAATTGCATTCAAAATTATTAATCCCAGAATTTTTTATCTTTCAAAACGGTTGACAAGATTAGTTTGTTATAGAAGTTTCTTTCTCTTTCGGGATGCCACATCACTCCCACTATTGGTAGGCTCGGATGGTAAAATCCTTCTACGGTTGCATCATTCTTATATATAGCAAAGTCTTTTAGATCTTTTGCAATTTTATCCTTATCAATTAGATTGTTGTGATAAGAATTAACCGTAATAGACTGGCAGTTAAACAGGGATGAAAATTTTTCTTTTGTTATTTCAATTTCGTGATGTTTTCCCACATGATCTCCTGATTTAGTGATAGTGAGTTTTCCTCCAAAATAGTCATTAATTAACTGCATTCCTCTACACACACCAAGTATTGGAATCTTTTTGTTGATTGCGTATTTTACTAGTTCAAATTCTGTTTTATCTCTATCTACATTTTCTCCCAAATTATCTCCTCCAGACAGGATTAGACCATCTATAGAAAATTCATCCACGAAATTTTTCACGTCTGCTAGTTTATTTGGAATATACACTGGAACCAATCCTAATTCTTCTAAAATGATTGGCCAGTCTTGACTTAGAGCATCACGCTGTTCATTGTAATTTTTTGTATCAATTATCCTTAGGGATATTCCAATTTTTGGTTTAGACATTTGGTACTTTTGAATATTTTAGTTTATTTAATATATCCAAGAGTTTTGAGTATTTTTTTCTCTTCCATAAATTTGTCTGTTTTATCATGTTCTAGAACGATAATTTGTTGGTTTTTACAATCCAGCATTACTTTTGTGGCGTTTGTGAGTTTTTCATAGATTATTTCTCCACAACCAATTGCGGCTGGCAATCCTATTTCAGAACATCGAATTGCCATATGTGAAGCAACTCCGCCATATTTTGTAATCAATCCGGCTGGATTTCTTGTGAATATCCAGTCATAACCGGGATCTGCATGTTCTAACAGTATTATTTGATTTTCAAAGTTAGAAACATTTCTGACATCGGCAAGTTTGATTAGATTAGAAGAAACGGATTTTGTTGTTACGAAATTGGGTTTTGCTGTATTATACGTTACAATTTCCAAGTCATTTTTGTCCAGTATTAGCGGTGGTAATATTATGTGACTATTAAACTCAAACTCATTTTTATTTTTCTTAATTTTTTTAGCCCAATATTCTTTGAGTTGTGATTTAGAGAGTTTCTTATATGATTTGAGAATAGTATTAATTTCAAGATATGACAATTCCTCTCTGAAAAAACCGAGCTCTTTTCCAGCATCTGCGATTAATTCAATTGCGTCGCTTAGGTTATGAGTAAATTCAAATTTTAATTCCTCTCGCATTACAAGAGAATTCTTGATAAACGCAAAAAAATCATCAGATTTTACGTCAAGATTATTATTTCTAAGAACAGTATTAATTATATTATAATTTTCATTTTCAAAGTTTTGTGATGTTATTTTTTTAAATTTTATGTTATTCAAAAATGGATTTTCATCGGCGTAACGAGAAATTGTAATATCGTATGTGCCAGGTCGGAGATGTCCGTATTTTCCTAAAAAGTCTTCTTTTGAAATTTCATTATTGTAATACCTTACAAGATCATTTTGGAATTTTGATAATGGGGTATCAAGCGAATTCATGAAATTTTGAACCAACTCCTCTGAAAGATATTTTTTCTTGGCGCAGCTATTCAATAATGCAGTAGCAATGAAAGCTATTCTTGCCATCAGGGAGAACGGAATTGTGCCATTAACCTTACAGTCATTTAATAAAACCTCAGCATTGGCTAATTTGTCTCTGTAATCTTTGGGAGTGGTTTTAGAAAGTTTTTCTCTTTTATTTGTCATTTGTTCTATGGATTCTTTAGAATTTTCAAGTAATTTCGGAAAGTCTTTTATGATTTTAGTTGTGAATCTGTGTAATGAATGCGATAATTCTTTTATCTCATATTTGCTAAACCCAACTTTTGAGAGTTCTTGTAACCGTTCATCTAATAATAGATCAAAACAAGTGAATAAAATTTCAAATTCAACTTTGTCATGAAGATGCGCATTATTTCCAAGTTTATCGAGATAAAAATTCAATAATTTTGTCTTGATAGATTTCTGAATCATATTTGGAATTAAAGAATTAAAGCTAACTCTGACATCAACATAAGGCTTGTTTCCATATTTTACCATCAACGAATGAGGATTGAATTTCGAATATCCCAATATGACGCGGCCTTGATACCATGCATGCTTCATGATTAAAAAATCGTAAAGTGAATAATCTAATGGGTAAGGATTATTTCCGATGATTTCGGCCGGGTTCCAATCTGCCATATCAGAAAAGATGGTCGTCTTTCCAGGAATTTTCTTTGAGTTTTGCAATTTTCTGATTTGCGATTTATTGGAACCTAGTGTAGAATAGATTTGTTTATCGTAATGTTGAAGCATTGATCTAGAAAATGTCGTTATTGGTCTCACTTGGAATATGACGATTTTATTATTTTTTGTTATACCAAATTCAATATCTAACGAGTCGGATTTGAGGAGAGACTCGACTTCTCTGACAGCTGAGATAAGCAGCTGCCATTTTTTTGGGAGTGAAGACGGTTTCAAATTCCTAAGAATTTTGATTACGTTATTGATTGAACCATGAGTAACACCAGTAGTAGATTGACCATCTTCAAAATTTATGATATAGTATGGGGAACCCGTCTCAGGGGCTCTTGTGAAAATGACTCCGCTTGTAATTACATTTCGTGTTTGTGATTGAACTAGAATTTGATTATCTGGATTAGAGTTATTTTTTAATTCATAGGATTTTATGACTTTATCAATCGCATTTTTGACTTGGTTTTTTGATTTGGGATCTACATTCAGAATGCTTTCATAGGTTCCTGCCTGTGAATTTTCTTCCGAATCTTCTCCTATAGCTGAACTTCTTACTATTATTTTATTATTGGGAAAATGTTTTGAAATCAGAGATAATAGTTCATCCTCATTCTCCATCCAAGACTTTGTGGTAAAGTCTAAAATTTTTTCAATTTTACTGATTTTGATGTTTGCCTGCAAAAATTTTAGAACAGTAGATTTCGATACAAAAACTGTTGATGTTTTAGTTTCATGGTTTTTCATAATTTTCTCTCTTAAATGTTAGAATATATTATTTTAACAGATATCAACATCGTAAAAACAAAACGCATGATGAATTCTAAATATATCCTAATTTTCTCAAAAGATCTTCAGCTTTTTGTTGTTCTTCATCACTAAGATCTTGTGGTTTTTCCACATCAAGTGGGATCATTATTTCTTTTAATTGTTTTTCTAGCTGTTTGACTACATCTGGATTATGTTCTGCAATGTTTTCTAATTCTTTCGGATCGTTTTGTAGATCATAGAGAATTTTGGTATGATCATTGTCATTTCTTGATTTAAGTAATTTGTATCTTGATGTACGAATTCCTATCATCTTTCCTACGGATTTTGGATTTACTTTTTCGCTGAATTGTCCTGCTGTAACTCCGGTTTCAATAAAAGCTGACAATTCTGGCATTGCTTCATTGTTGATAAGTGGAACTAAGCTAAGGCCGTCAGGCTTCATATCATCATTTTCAAGCTTAACAATATCAGAAATTGTTGGAAAAATGTCCACGTGACGTACTAGTGCATTAATTATTTTTTTGTTGACGCCGTATCCGCTAAATAGTAAAGGCACCCTTATTGCATCATCATATAATTCGGTGTCGCCTCTCATGCTAAGTGATCTTAGTTCATAGGCCGAATGGTTTTTCTTCAAATTTGTAGTTCTGTATTCTTTTGCTATTTTTCTCATCAGGAGGAATAGTTTGATGCCAACGGGCTCAAGAAGCGGTGCTTTTTTCTTGATTTTTTTCATAAACCTCTGTACTGTTGGTATTTCATCAGGAATTGTGTTAGTGATTGGGATATAGGAACCATGATCAGATGTTATAACCACAAGAGTATTGTTAAGATCAATTTTTTCTATGAATTTGCCCAACCAGACATCAATTGATGACAGCATTTGATCATAGGGTGTTTCTCCAAATTCTTCTTTTTTAAATTCTGGTGAAAGTGCAGATAGATTATGCAGATCCATAATATGTGCCGCATAAATCCAAGGTTGCTGATTTTTTAAAGTGCTCAGTTTTTCTACAATAGTCTGACCCAATCCCCCATAGAGATTTCGCCATGATTCTAATTTATTATAGACATATGCATAGTTGTCATCTAGTTTCGATAGAATTTTAAGAAAAAAATCATGATCTGGAAAACATCCAGACGTAAAATAATGATTATTTTTAAAAATATCAAAATAAGTTTTTGTTGAAGATGAAAAATTAAAATGTGTAATGCCCGTTCTAAGTGAAAACAAAGACGTGAATATACTTGCAAGGCTTGTTCCAGTTTGATCTGCAGAGCTTATAGCTTGTGAAAAATACACTCCACTATCAATCAGTGAATCCAGATTGGGTGTTTTTGCAGATTTTGCTGATCCATAACATTTGTCTGCCCTTAGTGAATCTATCGTAAGGAAAAAGACGTTTGGTTTTATCATGTTTGTGTTATTTATCCCGGGGGGCCAAACGGTTTGAGCAACTCTTCTATTCGTTTAGTTTCTTCTTTATCTATTTCTTCATCAGATATGGAATGTTTTCTGACCTCAGTCAGTAATTTTTCCAATTCATTTATCACGTCAGGTTTCTTGTGTGCAATATTTTCTATTTCATCCGGATCGTTCTTTAGATCATACAGTGCCACTTTTTTCTTAGGATCATTTCTGGCTCTGTAATACTTGTATTGTGAGGTACGCAGGCCGATTGCATTACCTGGTCTTGTGGGATTTCTTCGTACTGCATTCTCAATGAATATTGACGCATCTGGTAGTTCTTTTCCCTCAATGAGCGGAACTAGACTTCTTCCTTCTACTTTATCATAATCAAACGGCATGTGAATGATGTCCGCTATTGTAGGCATGATGTCAATTGAACGAACTTGTTGTGAAATGATTTTGTTTTTAGAGTTTATGCCACAGCCAGCTATGAGTAAAGGGACTCTTACGGTGTCGTCGGGCAATATCCAAAGCGTTTTGTGACCGCGTGTGTTTAGAGAGCGAAATTCCAATGGAGAAAGATTTTTTTCTAGTTTTCTATTTCTAATGGGGATTATAAAATAGCGTAATAATCTATAAGTTTGACCTATTATACCGTGAAGAAATTTTGGAAGTTTCTTTTTGATTTTTGAACCTGGTTCAAAGAGCGAGGGGATGTAGGTCATTTCATGTCCAATTTTGGGAGTCGGTACAAAGTCACCATGATCCGCAGTGATAACTATTAGCGTATTTGACAAATCTATTTTTTCTATGAATTTGCCTAACCAGACATCTAATGCGGAGACCATCCTGTCATAGTCGGTTTCACCATACTCGTCTTTGTAATACTCTTTAGGAATGCCATACTTCACGCTCCTATGTAAATCGGTAAGAAAGATAAAGTAAAACCACGGTTCTTTGATTTCTTTATTTGCAATTCTTTCCAAGCGATCCATGATTAAATGGCCAGTTCTTCCCACTTTTTCATATTCAGATGCGGTGTACAAGTAACCGGGCTTGGGAAAATTTTCTTTTTCATCAAAACCATCAATTAAATTTATGAAAAATGGTGTGCACGGAGCTGTTCCATACAGACCATAGCCAAGTTTCCTGAAATTATCAAAAATCTTTGTTGACTTGGAATAAGCAGATACTGTAGTTATACCACTCTGAAATGGATAGAGTGATGTGAAGATAGCTCCCATACAGGTATAACTGCCATCCGATACGGAGATGTGTTGATCAAAGTATACTCCGTTTTGTAGCAGTTTATCGATGTTTGGTGTTTTTGATGATTTTTTCTTACCATAGAATTTGTCGCCTCTAAAGGAATCGATTCCGATGAATAGAATGTTAGGCACCAATGTGTTTCCTGCTAAGCTGCCTTTGACACCAAATATTATATTTTCTCAACAGATTTTAGTTATGAAAATACCATTAATAAAGTCAGATAATGAGAAAATTCTATGAGGCCCAACATAATACTGGTATTACTTGATGGGGCACGTTGGGACAGGCTTTCATCATCTTCTAGATTCAACAAATTGCAGTCGAAAGGATTTCTTTTTAATAACATTACCACTGCCATGCCTTACACTGTAGGTGCTGTTAATGTGATATTTTCTGGTTTGTATGGCAAAGAGAATGGAGTTGACGGATACTACAAAGTTCTTGATTTGAAAAAATCTGTCAAGACCTTTGCCGAAATTTTAAAGAATAACGGGTATTATACGGGATGTGATCTTCTTCACAAAAACATCATAACGGAGAGAGGTTTTGACATACATCAAGCTCACAATGAGTACGAGGATGATTTGCCCATCAGACACAGAGAATTTCTTAAAAGTTCATTTGAGGCTGCACGTGAAGCACCCGTTTTTTGTTTCTTGCATTATACAAAGATTCACCGGATAACGGTATCGGAGGTATTAAAAAAATATGAATGGGATGATTCTGAATTTTATGACAACATAGAACAAAATTTAAAACGTTATGATAACGTCTTTGAGGAAGCCTGTGAATATTCATCAAAAATAATAGACACCATAGAAGAACTGGGCAAGAAAGAGAATACCATAATCATATTTTTTTCTGATCATGGAACAGGCGTGGGAGAACGTTATGGTGAAAGAAATTATGGCTCGTTTACATACGAAGAAACGATTAGAGCATTCTATCTGTTCATTAGTAAGGATATTCTAACAAATAAAATCTCATCAAAACTGCACAGTGCCTTAGACATATTTCCTACTGTTTTAAAATTATGTAATGTATTACCAGATAATTTAACCAGTGGTAGAAGCCTAGATCAAGTGTTAATGAATGAGAAATTTGAAGAATTCGAAGATGAACATAATTTCGCAGAAACTGGTGCGTTACATGGGCCATTTCCATCTCCGGAGAAATCAAACGTTTTTTGCATTAAAACAAAACAGTACAAACTGATTTACTTGGAATCTTCACAGAGGTGGGAATTTTATGATTTATCAAAAGATCATGTAGAGAAAAACAACATAATTGGAGAAAATCCGGCGTTAGAAAATGAGCTAAAAAAGAAACTCCTAGATTGGATGAATAGATAATAAAAGTTGAATTAGTTTTAATCGTAGCCCATTTCTTTTAATATTTTTATTGCAGCTATTTTTTTTTCTTTGTTCAGTTCTTCTGTGATTTTAACGGTTGGTGAGTTAGAAATGCTGTCAGCCAAAAATTTTTCCAATTGTTCAACAATCTGAGGTTCAAATTCGGCGATGTTTTTTGTTTCGTTTGGATCTTTGATTAGATCAAATAGAGTGACTTTGTCTTTTGGATTTTCTCGTGATCTATAATATTTGAATTTGGTTGTTCTCACACCAATAACATCACCTATCGGTTTTGATAAAACCGGCATGCTTTCTATTATTGCTGGAGTTTCTTCTAGTTCTTTTCCTTGAAGAAGCGGCAAAAGACTTCTTCCATTCAGATTTTTTTTATTTATTGGAAAACCAATCATGTCTGCAATTGTTGGGAATATATCGACATGACGAACTTGGTTAGAGATGATTTTTGCGTCTTTTATGCCAGAACCAAAGAATAGCAACGGCACATGTACGGCTTCATCATAAAGGTAGTCTTTTCCTCTTTTGTATGTAGAACGAATTTGTACCGTGTCTAGTTTTTTTTCAAATCTTGCTTTCCTAATTGGTGTTAGTAATTTTCTTAAAATTACAAATCCGGCTATTCCTAGCGGTTGAATTGTCTTTGGGATGTTCTTCTTATTTTTTAGAAATCTACCTTGTACAGCAGGTATAAAATCTGGTCTCATTTTACTATCCAGAACATACTCTCCGTGATCAGATGCCAGCACTACGAGTGTTTTTTGAAGATCGATTGACTCGATTATTTTTCCTATCCAGTTGTCAACTGATGATACTTTTCGTTCATATTCGGTCTTTCCAAAAATATTTGAGTTAAATTTTGATTGTGTTGGCCTTTGCAGGTGTAGATCCATTACATGTACATAATAAAACCAGGGTTCTTTCATTTTTGCCGATTCTAACCTTTTCAAGATTAGATCACCCACACCATCAGATAATCCCATTTTTGTATCATGAATGTCGAGGTTTTCTTTTTCAAGATTCTTAGTTACTGTGCTAAAAAAATCATAGTTTGGAACTGTGGCATGAATGTCGTAGCCAAAAATTTTAAAATTTTCAAAAATTTTTTTTGCTTTTGAGTGATTGCTTGCCCACGTTATTCCTGTAGCGTGAGGGTATTGCGACGTAAATATACTTCCCATAGAAGCAAATGTTCCATCAGCAGAACTGATGGCATTAGCAAAGTAAACTCCTTTCTGTACTAGCAAATCTAAGTTGGGTGTGTGAGAAGTTCTTTGTAGCCCTTGACATTTATCTGCTCTGAAATCATCAATTAATAAAAATACGACATTAGCTTTTTTTTTAGGATCATTCAAACCAGAGTTTGAGATAGGGTCATATTTTTCTAATTTTGAGGAGGCTTTAGGCATTTTTATTTTAGATAATAACTCCACAGTAGCCTTTCTCCAGCTTTCACTTTGGCAGACAAATCTAAAGTCTCGTTTATGTGATTTGAGGTAATTATGGAATGCGATGAATTCTTGTTGCAGGTTACCAAATTGATCAAACATAATTAAAGAGCCTTCAGTCAATATCGGATCAAGTTGTGAAAGGCAGAATAATGCGTCATGATGTTTATTCAGATTAATAAAAATCACCAGCTTTGATCTGGGATTGAAATTCTTCAAAAAGTCATGCAATGTATCCTGAAATAGGCCCTTGATGAAAGTCACACGGGCATCATCCATTTTTGGTACTGGATATTTAGGCGGAAATAGATCGAAAGCAAAGAATCTTGAATCTTTGTTTATATTTATTTTAGGCCAATCAGTGATGGTACCCCCTTCATACACTCCAAATTCAAGGTAGTCAATTGGCTGATTTTTTAGGAGCTCATCATTTATGAATTTAAAATAATCGTGTTTTGCCTTCGTGGGTAAGACCTTACAATCTGCAGATTTGGTCGAGATGTATCTTTGAAAAAGCGTGTTGTTGTTGATTTGTTCAAATAAGCTAATATAATTTGGAAATATTTTTGAAAGTAAATCCTTGTTGAGTACTGCCATTGCGTCTTTCCTTTGAAGTTATTATTTAAATTATTTATTAGATTAGCAAAAAATGTGTCAAAATATAGTGAACGTATTATAGATCTCATATTGTTGTGATATAATGGAAAAAGCGTTAAAGGATAAGATCAAGGCAATTAAAATAGTCGCAACCGATGTAGATGGAGTTCTTACGGATGGCGGCGCATATTATTCAAGTAGAGGCGACACTATGAAAAAATTTCACATAAGAGATGGAATGGGGGCAAATTTGTTAAGAAGAAACAACATCCCCACAGTGATAATTACAAAAGAAAAAAACCAGATCATTAAACAATGGGCAAAGAAAATGAATATTTACAAAGTTTATGATGGCATTATTCACAAAGAAGCGATTTTAGAAAAATTATGTTTAGAATTCAAAACTAAATTCGACAACATATGTTATGTCGGAGACGATGTTAACGATCTGGAATTAATGAAAAAAGTTGGAGTATCGGCTTGTCCCAATGATGCAGTTTCACTAGTGAAAGAATATGCCACCATAGTTATGAAACAAAAGAGTGGTGAGGCAGCATTTAGAGAGCTTGTAGACTTAATTCTGTCAATAAAGTTTCCTACCAGAGAGAACTTTTACGAGTGAACTTTTTATTATCAATATAGATGAAAGGCAACATGACATTCATTACAGCTGAAATCGGCATAAATCATAACGGAGACATCGAGATTGCGAAAAAACTAATCGATGTGGCTGCCAAATGTGGATGTGATGCAGTAAAATTTCAAAAAAGAACAATAGAGAAAGTCTATTCAAAAGAAGTTCTGGATTCTCCTAGAGGCAGTCCTTGGGGAAAAACCACTAGAGAGCAGAAATTGGGTCTAGAGTTTAACAAAAAAGAATATGACATAATAGACAAATACTGTAAGGAGAGGAAAATTGAGTGGTATGCCTCATCATGGGATATAGATAGTCAACATTTTCTTAGACAATACAATTTGAATCATAACAAAGTTGCTTCTGCAATGATAACAAATCGTGAGTTAATTGAAATTATTGCGGAGGAAAAAAAATACACGTTCATTTCTACTGGCATGAGTGACATTGATCAGATCAGAGAAGCTGTGAATGTTTTCAAGAGACATGATTGTCCTTTTGAGTTACAGCACAGTAACAGTTCATATCCGATGAATATAGAAGAGGCAAATTTAAGATGCATAGAAACTTTAAGAAAGGAATTTGGATGTGATGTAGGATACAGCGGCCATGAAGCGTTAGGATATCTTATTTGTGTTGCAGCAGTTGTCCTTGGAGCTACTTCTATCGAGAGACACATTACATTAGATAGATCCATGTATGGATCAGATCAGGCTGCATCTCTAGAGCCCATGGGTTTAGAGCGACTGGTAAGAGACATCAGAAGAATTGATCTAATAATTGGAGACGGAATAAAAAGGATATGGCCATCGGAAATTCCGGTTATGAAGAAATTAAGAAACTTACCTTGAAAAGGTAACAGATTAATTTAAAAATTTTATTAATTTGTTATGAATTACGATCCAACTGATCAATGGAACCCAGATCTTAGTAAGTATAATTCTGAGATAAATATTAAGGATGTTGAATGCACCATAGATGATTTAAAATTTAATCAAAATAAGGTGCTTGTTTGTGGTAGAGGTGCAAAAAATCATCCAAAATTTTTTCCTAGGTTTTCAGTTCCTACTGTCAACATAGATTCAGATGTTTATGTAAGTGTTGATATGAGCCCAGATAATTCCTTGGCAATAAGAAGAAAAGGCAGTTATGCCTTAGCAACTAACGTTGATCCCCTAGTACCAAAACGGGTTAATGATTTAGGAGGATCTGTTTATTGGTTTTCTCCAGACTATCTTAACTATGGGATACCAAAACTCGTATGTGGAAAACATCCATATGATAATAGTGGACTTGCAGCCATATCATTGGCATCATATTTGAATGCAAAACAAATTCTTATCTCTGGTATAAAGTTAGATGGAAAATATACAATTTTTTCTGAAGGTAAAGATATTGTTTTTAACAATCTGAATAAAAATGGAACCAAGATATATTCAACAGATGGGATTTTGGCAGATAAAATTACTTTTGAGTTATGGGAAAAATTATAATGTTTTATTTTTTATATTTATAAAGTAGTTCTGCTACTTCAAAGTCAAAATCAAAATCAATCATATGTCCATGTTTTTTAGAGATCTCAAAGGGTATTGTTTTATTTGTAAAGAGTATTTTATTTTTCAAAAATTTTGCAGCAGCAAAAATTATCATTCCATCTAAGTCATATACTATTGGAGCATCTTGTCTCCTTATGATTTCTTTTTTAGCTTTCTTCGGTGTGATTAAATATCCATCAGGATTCAACTCACCCATTCCAAAATAGGGGTTTGGGTGAGCTCTGATAGCAGCATAAACTGCGTCACAATCTGAGGAAATGAAGAGATCTAATGCGCCTTGGATATCATTCTTGTCTATGAATGGACATGTACAATCACGCATCACGACAATATCAAATTCATAGTCTCTATCATACAACTCCTTTATTGCATGTAATAATACATCCACCGTATTTGCAGTCTCTGTAGCTAATTCTTTTGGTCGCATAAATGGAATTTCTGCTCCAAACTCTTTGGCTATTTTTGCTATTTTTTTGCTGTCTGTTGTCACCACTACATGACTAAAAATTCTTGAGTGTAAAGCGGATTCAATTGTGTGTGCGATTAATGGTTTATCACCAAGCAATCGGATATTTTTATTAGGAATTCCCTTTGAGCCTCCCCGAGCTGGAATAATACAAATCGGTTTCATTTATCTAATACGGATGTCCAAGCATAGTTATTCAGTAACTAAACTATTGGCAGTCCATCCTCCGTCTACATAGATATCTTGTCCTGTTATATAGCTGGATGCATCAGATGCTAGAAATATGCAAGGCCCAACAAGATCTTCTGGGTATCCCCATCGGCCTAACAAGGTATGATTTTCTCTTTCTTTTTTAATTTTTTTATTAGCATATGTTTTTTTTGTCATATTTGTTTTGATATAACCGGGACCTATGTTATTTACTCGAATTCCTTCACTGCCCCAATCTTTAGCAAAAGATTTTCCCAACATTTTGAGTCCACCCTTAGAAGCCACATAGGAAGGATTTCTGGGAAATCCCAATTCGGCATTGATACTAGTTATGTTGATTATTGAACCTCGTTTATTTTTTGCCATTTTATTTATTACAGCTTGAGAGCAATAGAAAGCAGCAGTTAAGTTAACTTCAATTGTTTTATGCCAATTAGAGTGGGGATAGATTTGTCTAGGTTTTTTATTTGGTAGTGATATTCCAGCGCAATTTATTAAAACATCGATTTTTTTATGTTTTTTAAATATTTTATTGCATATTTGTTCAAAATCATTTTCTTTAGTCACATCACACTTGACATATGATAAATTAGAAGTCGACTCTCCTCTTCGTTTTGGAACTCTTAGATCTACACCGTAAACTATTGAACCTCTGTCGGCAAATGCTTTAGAAATTGTGTTGCCGATACCGCGACCAGCGCCAGTTATAATAACAATTTTATTGTCAATAGAGAATAAATCATTCATTATTTTTTTACCTTTTTACTCAAAATTTTTTCTGATTCATCGCAGATAATATGATAGATTACTCTGTGTGCTTCCTGTATTTTAGGTGTTTTATTTGAGTTAATAATGATTGGAATATCGACAATTTTTTTGATTTCTCCTCCTGTGTTTCCTAAAAGTCCAATAGTGACTGCTCCTCTTTTTTTTGATTCAAACAGTCCTTTTTTTACATTTATCGAGTTTCCACTAGTTGATATACCAATTACAACATCTCCTCTTTTTACAATACTTTCACATTGCCTGCTAAAGACTACATCGTAAGAGTAATCATTCGCAAGTGCAGTAATTGTAGATGAGTTTGATGTAATAGCTAAAGCTGGAAAGCTGTTTCTTTCTAAATTAAATCGTCCTAGAAATTCGGCTGCGATGTGCTGTGCATCAGCCGCACTCCCACCATTTCCAAAAAGAATTATTTTGTTTCCATGTTGTACGGCTTTCACTATAGTTCTGATTGATTTTTCAATTTCTTTAGATAAAATAACTAAATTTGTTATTACATTCGAGCTTTCGAGAATTGAATTTTTTATATTTTTGTTTAGATTCACAGTAGATTCTACTTACAGATTAAATTTTATGAGTATATATTCAAATTGGAAAGTTATTCATAATCTTAAAATCAGATTTGTTTCAATTCACAGCGAATTGAATAAAGATCATCTTTTTGGTAAAAATTGTGTGATAACTGGTGCGACTGGTGGATTAGGAAGAGAGATTTGTTTGGAGTTAGGGAAAAAAAATGTAAATTGTTTGTTGGTGGGAAGGGATCAATCGCTTTTATTTAGTCTTAAAGAGAATCTCAAATCATTGAATGGCAACATCAAGATTAGTCATCAAGTAGCAGATTTGCGGAACGTAGAAGAAGTGAATAGAGTTATTAAAAAGTCCAGAGAGGATTTTAGCTCAATTGATATTCTTGTTAACTGTGCTGGTGTATTCCCAGTAAATCCTCTTAAAAATTCCAGTTTGGCGGAATTTGAAAGTTGTATGAATCTTAATGTAAGAGCGCCATTCTTACTGTGTAAAGAATTCTCATCAGATATGGTAAGAAATGGATGGGGAAGAATTATCAACATAGCGTCGTCTGGTGCATATAATGGATTAAAGAATACGCTTGTATATCGAACATCAAAACATGCATTGTTAGGATTATCAAGAGTGCTGCACAATGAATTGAAGGAACATAACGTACGTACATTTTGTGTTTCTCCTGGGCCAATTAAAACAAAAATGGGAGATGAGATCATAAAGCATGAAAATCCAAATGAGAATTTTGAAACGTTTATTGATCCGAATGAAATAGCCAAATTTGTAGTATTTTTAATTTCATTTAACAATGAATTAGTTGTAGAAGAAGTAAGATTAAACAGGATGAAAACAGACTAGAATTAGAATACGTTTAAAAGATAATCAATTTTTTGAAAAAAAATGGAGGGCCTTCTTCTCGGCAAGAATTGTTTCATAACTGGTGCAACGGGTGGATTAGGAAGAGAAGTTGTAAAAGAATTAGCAACTGCTGGTTGTAATCTTTTTCTTACCACAAAGGAAAATGGATTAAATGATTTAAAAAATGAGCTTGAATCGTTAAATGCCAACATCAAGATTAGTCATCAAGTAGCAGATTTGCGGAACGTAGAAGAAGTGAATAGAGTTATTAAAAAGTCCAGAGAGGATTTTAGCTCAATTGATATTCTTGTTAACTGTGCTGGTGAGTTTTATAGAGATCCTATATCGAAAAGCAGATTAGAAGATTTTGAAAGTTGTATGAATCTTAATGTAAGAGCGCCATTCTTACTGTGTAAAGAATTCTCATCAGATATGGTAAGAAATGGATGGGGAAGAATTATCAATATAGCATCATCATCTGCATATGATGGTTTTAAAAATGGTTCAATTTATTGTACCTCAAAACATGCATTGTTAGGATTATCAAGAGTGCTGCACAATGAATTGAAGGAACATAACGTACGTACATTTTGTGTTTCTCCGGGTTCAATGAAAACAGAAATGGCAAAAGCACTCACTGAGCAAGATTTTTCCACATTTATGGATCCTAAAGAAGTTGCAGAGTTCGTTGTTTTTCTTTTGTCATTTGATAATGAATTAGTTGCAGAAGAAGTAAGATTAAACAGGATGATAATTCGTTAGTATTTTGATTTTTTCATAAATGAATGATGTATTTGATTTCATAAAACATTACAAAATATGTAATGAAGCTAGTTGGGAATCAGAAATGGGTTTACGTAAGATCTTTTTGACAAAAACTTTTGTGAGTATTCTACTAATTCCGAGATTGGTGTTTCCATACAAAGAAAGTGAACGGTTTATGATATCTTTTTGATTTTCGGATAAAACAAAGTTAATTTTCTTAGGTTGATCCAATTTATAATATTGTATATCGTTTTGTTCTCCAGATTCAATGAATTTTTCTAAATCGTATGTGAATGAATTGCTTAAAATTGAATCTATATTATGGAATATGTTGGTTATACGCAATGCATCAAAACTCAAGGTATCTATTGCAAATGTAAGATTCTCTTCTGTAGCGAGTTCATTTTCTTTTAATAATTTTGAAATGGTGATCTGTGCTAATTTTTGAAGTTCCACTATGCACTGATTCATTGCTTTTGTTTTATGAATAAAAAGAAGATTATAGCCAAGATCTCCCAGTATATAGGAGTCTATAACGCCAGGTTGTTGAATGTATTGAACCAAGTCTTCTTTTCTTATCCATAATTCATTTCTAGTATCTTTTTCATACGCATCAAATAGATCTTTAACAGAACCTTGTTTTTCTTCTTGTAATATCAACTCTAACCATCTAAAGGGAGAAAGTTGTAATATTCTGATAAATTTAAGAGCAGTGTTGAAAAATCCATCATTATGGAAAATATGGATTATTAAATGCATTAATCTACATTTTACGTAATCTTCAAAGGGAAGAGAGTCTGTTTTAACACAAACTTGTTCGATTTCAGCGGCAATTACTTGTTTTCCTAGAACATTGTAATATCCGAAACATCTAGGAAGTACTCTATATCTGGTTTTCACTCCATATTTGACTCGTGTTGTTGGTGAATCGATTTCTGTTCCTGGCAACATCATAAGTTGATAGGTATTAACGTGATTAAAGCCGGCGTTGATAACAGTTTTCAAAGTTTCAAAGTGAGAGTTTCTTGTTTCTCCAGGCAAACCCAAAATAATTTCGCTGCGAGAATCAGCGTCTATTTCTGCGGCTTGAACAGCTAATTGCATAAGATCATCGCCAGAGATATTGCTTCTTTTTATATTGATTAAAACATCGGGATCAAGAGATTGAACTGATCCTGATAGTCTTATAGCTCCTTTGACTAGTCTCGCTGCATTCAATACTTTTGTTTTGTTATTTTTACCTGTATCACATTGGATGTATTCTGGCCATCCGTATTTACTCTGACATTCTGCGATTATTTTACAAGTTTCTATGTCTTGGTTATACATTCCAAAATTTGAGTCTACAAGCCAGAGATCATTTCTGCCACCTTTATTTCTGACTTCTTTCATTTTTGATCCTATGTAATTCAGTTCTTCTTCAATTTTTTCTAGACTATTTCTGTGGATTTTATTATAGTAAGTGTGTCCTTCCACACAGAAAGTACATGCAAAAGGACATCCCCTTGTTGTTTGTATTACTGGTTGAAGTTTTCCATCGAAAAATTCATCTAATTTGCCAGTTGTATAAGGCGACGGAATATCAGATAGATCTTTAATTCTTTCAACTTTTGATGTTATGTGTGGTTTATCATCACTCATGATAAAGTGAACTGATGGTATTTCACCCTTTAGATTACTTTTTTTGAATTCTACTCGTATGAGATATGCTATCAGATTAGCAAATGCTAATTCACCTTCTCCTATGACATAAAAATCAATTTCTGGATGATCGCGAAGAAATTTCTCTTGTTCTTTTTCATCAACTGGGTAATTTGGTCCACCCATAACTATAATTGTGTCTGCAGAGATTTCCTTGATCCTACGTGATATAGTCAAGGACAATTCACTGTTCCACATATAATTACTGAATCCAATCACTGTAGGGGCACCACTTTTTTCTAGAGCCTCAGCTAGAACTTCAGGATATTTGAACAATCTAATAGGGTTGTTTAGTTTCAGGTTATGTTCTGTGAAAGTTGCAATACCACCTATGGCTCCCGGCATTGCTTCTGAGGAAATTTGTTGTTGAGTGTAAGTCAAATCTGCGAGCCAGATAGTGGCATTGGATGGTAGGCAATCTAGATTCACTAATGTTTCTGAGGCTACAGTAGCTTTTTCAGCAGGTTTTATTTGTATTAGGGACATTTTGATTACTCAATATTAGAAAAGATGTTATAAAAAACAATATCTAAAATCCAGCTTTTTTATCAGCCTCAAATGAAGGTAACCATCCTTGATTTGGTTTAATCTTAGAATTAACTGAGTATATTTTAGGATGTTCGTCTAGCCATTTAATAACATCCATCATCTTGAAGTCTGGATTTCGCGGATAAAGATCTTCAATAATTGATTTTATGACTTTGTAGTCCTCAGGATAATCAAGTGTTAATCTGTACTTAGAAAGATCTTTTGGAAGATCTAATCTAAAAGTTTTATACTTCTTTTTCATCCATAATGAAAATGTTACATGTTCTCTGTCTGATGGTTTGTTTGCATTTTTATAAAGTTCAGTTAAGATCTCTCTAGAAAAAACTTCTATTGTGTATCCCTCCGGATATGTTCTTGGAGGTGGGCAGCATGTGCTGACGTAATCATATTTGTTATCCAGATAGGTTTGTATGGTTTTATCAATCAGATCAGAGTCAACAAGAATGTTATCTCCGGTAAGTCTTACAACTAGATCAATATTCATTTCATCTGCTGAGGAACGATATCTAGACAATACATCATTATCTGAACCTCGAATACACTTAATTTTCATATTTGCACAAAAATTCTCAATTATATTATTTTCCACACTTTTTCCAGTCGCAATTGATATTTCATCCAATTTGTCTGAGTTTTTAATTCTGTTTATAAGATAGAATAAAAGAGGTTTTCCAGCGGCGTGTAGCAACACTTTGCCTGGTAAGCGTGTAGATTCCATACGAGCTTGAATAATAGCACCAATTTTCATAGGCGTTCATGTTTCTGATAATTAATTTTCTTCAAATATTCTTCAGCTAAATTCTCCACTTCATCTTTATGATTTGAAAGAAATTGTTCCATCTGATTCTCCGTTATTTCCACATCTATCAAATTACCACCAAAATAGAAATGATTCTGGTAATCTACTCTGAATTTGAGAATATCAAATTGAAAGCTATTTGATTCAAGAATTTTGATATATTTTTCAAGATAAATCGGTTCAACTTTACTCTGTAATCCTTTTTTTATTAATTTGGATAATTCATTTACTGAAGGCAATTTATGAATAAACGGTAGTATACTATAATCTAAATCTGAGAATATGATTGATGGTTTACCAAAAAAAGCAGCCTCAAAACTTGATGTTCCACCCACGGATATTACCAAGGAGCATTTTCTGAGTATCTCATCTGAAGGAGTAGAGGGATGAATGCAGATAGTATTTGGGATATCAAGCATTTCTTTATAGTCAGATATTTTACGCCAACCTCTGGCCGGTCCCTGAGATGGGTGTTCTTTGACTACCAAAGTATACCCCATAGGTAAGGATTTAACAACATGGCGAATTGTTTCAATCTGATTAGTAAAGAACGGTGCGGCAATCAAGAGCGATCTTTCTGGTTCTTGATGGAGTGGAAAGTAAATGAATTGAGAGTCTTTAGGTAATGAATAAGAAAAATTTTTGTTGATGAATGATTCTCTGTACGTTCTCTTCAGAGAATATAGTATTTCCCGAATTAAAACAAGGATTCTCTTTCTTCCAAAATATGTGTAATGAGAGTCAATATTATCATTGGTTCCAATAAATAGAAATTCGAATGCAGCTTTGATTTTATCTGCTGATGAGTTTTTTTGTAACTTGAAATAATTTGTTAAATGTTTAGAAAGATCAAACGATTTTAATCTATTTGATAGATCCTCAAGAGTTAGATTTGCAGACTCGATCTCATCAAAACTAGGAATATGATCCATTTTATGCCTGTCTTGCGAAATATAGCAATAATTTTCAAAATTCGCATGATTAAGCATCAGAATTTTGATTCCCCTTGCCTTGCACATTCTGTGAAACAGCAGATGTGGTCGCAGAGCAGTTTCTGGTGTAATGAGAAAATCAGGTTCAATACTATTGAGAATGTCTTCATACATTCTAATTTCGAGCTCTAAAATACGTAAGATTTCATTTTTTGTGAATTTGTGATAATCGTTGAATCTATACAGAATCCTATCATTACAAGCCATTTCCCATAGATTCAGCTTGTATTTCTCTTCCATACTAGAAAGATATTCCAGATCCGGTTTTTTATCAAGTTCCTTAATGTAATCGTGATAAAACCAGACCTTTTCAAAATTAACGAGTTTTTGCTCCTTGTAGAATTTTTTTGGTTTGTTCGTTACGTCTATGACGGCATAAAGTTCTGCATCTATTTTATTTTGCAGATAATAACTCAGACAATAATGAGTCAGATCCCCATCAAGCCAAAAAATTAGTTTGTTTTTCATATATGGGTTAGCCATTCGCTTTAATAATAGGTTTTTAAACATTGTTATTATGTTTGAAGGAAAAAAAATTCTCATCACAGGAGGTACTGGTTCTCTAGGCCGTGCGCTGACTAAACGGCTTTTAGCTCAGAAGGTAGACAGCATCAGAATATTCAGTAGAAATGAGCAAAAACAAGTAGAAATGGAGAATCAGTTTGATGAACCAAGATTACGTTTCTTTTTAGGCGATGTAAGAGATCTTGAGAGACTAACAAAAGCAATGGAAGATGTTGATATTGTTTTTCATGCTGCAGCTCTAAAACATGTTCCAAAAATAGAGTACAATCCGTTTGAGGCCATCAAGACAAATGTTATTGGATCACAGAATGTCATAGACTCGTGTTTACGTGCTAATGTCGACAAAGCAGTTTGCATAGGCACCGACAAGGCAGTGTCACCTTTGAACACATATGGTGCAACAAAATTATTGATGGAAAAATTATTCGTGTCTGCAAATAACTATTTGAATAGAGACAAATACAGGACTAAATTTATTGCAGTGCGATATGGAAACGTGTTAGGAAGTAGTGGTTCTGTAGTACCACTTATGATCAACCAAATTCGAAATAAACAAAAAATAACAATTACAGATCCAAAAATGACTCGGTTTAGTATAACTATGGATGAAGCCTTGTCATTTATTTTGAATGCTACGACTGTTGGAAAGGGTTCGGATATTTTTATTCCCAAGATGAGGGCCTATTCAATCAACGATGTTAAGGAGGCCTTGGTTGAGATATTAGGTGATCCAGGAAGTGAGATCATCGGAATAAGGCCCGGAGAGAAATTGCAGGAGACTTTGATAAACCAAGACGAGATCAGATACGCGTGGGAATTCATGGATATGTTTATGATAGTAAATCCGCTTTATTCCATGTTTCATGAGATTCCATTAGGTGATCTGTATGAAGGGATAAAGAAGGTAGAGAATCTCGAGGCTTATTCATCCGATAAAGTTGAAAAAATAACGAAGGACGAGTTAAAAGTTATAATTCAAAATTCGGGTTTATTGAAAATTTGATAGTATTAAGATTCTTTAATTAAACAGAATTAAACTCATAAGTATATTGAATTAACTTGAAGCCATTATTTTTGAAAAATTGAATAGATTTTTTATTTTTTGGACTCACGTTAGCCAGATATCGTTTTTTTGGATTAGTTTTCATAAGAATTTGAAGTGACTTTTTTGCTATATTTTTTCCCTGCATGTTTTTCTTCAAGAATATACCAATCTCATTTTGTCGAGTCAGATAGATAGAACCGACTTTTTTATTTTTTAATTTGATGACATACCACTTGTCATATGGGGATGAATTAAGAAACTTCACATGTTCAGAATATGTAGGCATTTTTTTGTGAGAGATGTTTGCATCAGGGTTTCTTTCTTTTAATAGGTTATAGAGGAACAGAGCATCCTGAGAAGTTACTTTTTCGAGTTTTATATCATCCTCAACCATGTTTACGACTTGGAAACAACTTTTATAAAACAATTAAATTTTTCCAATATGAAATTTACATATGAAGACTATCGTTGTAGCTGAAATAGGCTCTAATTGGGAAGGAGACCTCAGGATAGCAGAACGGATCGTAAAAGAATGCAAAGGAGCTGGCGCAGACATTGTAAAGTTCCAGATGTGGCGAGCATCGGATCTCTATTCAAAAGATCATCCATCATGGAAGGTCATAAAAAAATCCGAATTGACATTCAAAAAAGCAAAGAGCATAAAGAAAATTGCCGACAAGCATGGAATAGAGTTCATGTGCAGTGTCTTCTATCCAGACGCAGTCAGGTTTTTAGAATCACTTGATGTTAAACGATATAAAATCGCATCAAGAACCTGTTTGTTTAAGGATCCATACTCTTATGAGACGTTAATAGAAAAATCAAAAACCAAAAAACCAGTTTTCATAAGTATGGGAATGGGTGGGAACAAAAAAAAGATAGATTCCATGTTTAAGAAAAACAAGAGAGTTTTTTGTTATTGTATATCTGAATATCCGCTGGATTTTAGAAAAATTGATTGGAAAAAAGCAGTTTTATTTGACGGCTTTTCCGATCACACTATTGGAATCACTGCTCCCATTATCTTTACAGTGTTAAAAAAACAAAAGAATTCCAAAGAGATAATGATTGAAAAACATGTGAAGCTAAAGAGCTCGAAAGGTCCTGATGCATCTACGTCGATAGACACAGAAGAATTGTCGAGGATGGTTTCTCACATTAGATTAATAGAAAAAACAAAAATTTAAAAAAATTAAGAGAATTTGTTTACACAATCAATTATGTAGTCTACATCTTTATCACGAAGTCCAGGATGTGTCGGAAGTGTGACTATTTCATCGCCAACTTGTTCGGTGACATTTAACTTTTTTTTAGTTTTATACATGGTCATAGTATGAATCGGTTTATAGTGAATTCCAGTTTCAATTCCGGCGTTGGTCATTAGTTTTCTAAATTTGGCTCTCGATTTTACTCGAATCCAAAAAAAATGATAAACGCCATCAGAATTAAATGGCATTTTATGTTCGAGATTAAGTTTTTTATGATATTTGTTTGCAATATTTTTTCTGATGCGATTAGATTTATCTAATTTTTTTAGTTGCTCCAATCCGATAGCTGCAGATATCTCATTCATGTAATAATTCCACCCCATCTCTTTTACATCATAATCTGCATCTACTCGATTTGTGATTCCACACCATCTTCTAGACTCCAGAAGTTTTCTGAATTTCTTTGGTGCGCGATCATTTATTGATATCAATCCTCCTGTCGGCATAGCTAAGTTTTTCACAGGATGAAAGCTAAAGCAAACGAAATTTCCATGTGAGCCGATTTTTTTATTTCCATGTGAGGCCCCAGCAGCATGTGCAGCATCTTCAATTAAGTAGAGATCATTATTTTTGCAGATTTTTTGTATTTTTTCAATATCACACGGCATGCCACCAAAGTGAACCGGTAAAATGGCCTTAGTTTTTTTAGAGATCGCGTTTTCAATTTTCTTAGGATCAATACAGTTGGTTTCTTGATCCACATCAACGAAAATTGGTTTGCCACCATTTACCAAAATCGAGTGAGCTGTAGCCACAAAGGTCAACGATGGTAGAATTACCTCATATCCTTTGATTTCAGTTAGCGACATGGCTAGATTTAATGCTGCAGTGCCACTATTCACTGCGATACAATCGTCACAGCCAAGATATCTTTGAAATTTCTTCTCGAATTTTGATACTTGCCCTGTTCCCGCACCTGAGGCCCAGAATCGACTTTTTATGATTTTGCTAGCTGCGTTTTCTTCTTCTGTTCCTATGTATGGATCAAATAATTTAATTCGTTGAGTCATATGCGTTGTAAGTTTTGTTTTTTGGACGGCAGTTTATTTTTGGTTATGTTTATCTCCTTATGGCGGATCATTTTGTTTAATTTGATCAGTTTGGGATTATTTTTCAAAATTTTGAGTATATCCTCCATTAAAATCGGATCTTTCGGTATTTTTAAAACTAATTGTTCAATCAGATTAAAATCTGCTTTTTCATCCAGAGTCCACCTATAATTAGAGAGATCTTGTTTGTTTGTGACATTTAAAATTTTAAAATTTTTTGGATTACGATAAAAATATGAAGTAACATGTTCTCTATCAATTGAATCAAGTGTTTTTTTCCAGATTGTTTCTAATGCTTTAAATGAAAAAACCTCTACTTCTGTTCCATAGGGGAATGTTCTTGGTACAGAATTGGTTGCAATATCACATCTATTGCGGTTAAATCTCTCAATCATACTATCTATTATTATGGGATCTATGAGAGGATTATCTGCGGTTATACGAACTATGGTAGACAGAGAATGTTTTTTTGCACAATTGTAATATCTGTCCAACACATCTAATGATTTACCTCTAAAACACATTATTTTCATAGAACGTACAAAGTCACAGATCTTGTTGTCTTCTTTCTTGTTTGTTGTTGCAACTATTATTTTATCGATTTTTTTGCAATTTTTTACTTGATTAAGAACATGATATAAAACAGGTTTTTTGTTTAATTTCATCATTGATTTTCCTGGCAATCGAGAAGAACCCATCCTGGCTTGTATGATGCAACCAATCATTGTGAAGAGGATATCAGATATTCAGTTAATAAGGTTTGAATAAAAACGCCGTTAAATTCAAGGTATTTCATGATTTGGCAAAACCATCATCAACATCATGTTAAATGTAAACCAGTAAACAAATAAACGAATTTCATTTTACACATTCAATTGGTAGATACACTAATTTTTGTTAACAGTGCAGATGATCTAAAGGTTCTTAGAAACACAAAACAATCATCGAACCTTAAGGTTTTTTCCTTTAACATACATGCCCATAAATTACTAGAAAGTGAAAAAATACCGCACGAGATAGCAGAAAATTATCTAAGTCACAACGATCGGCTCCAGATATTCGATACGACAGTATCATTGTATGATTGGTATAAACAAAAACCTATCACAAACGAAGTACGGATAGAAGATATCAATATCTTTGGGATATTAGATACTGCTGAATTACATCTTTTCTTGATAAAAACACTATACAACTTTCTCACGATAAAGAGAATTATAGAAAAAGAAGCACCAGAAAAAATACTGGCAAATACCGGCCTATCAAAGCTGGTCGAACCATTGATAAGTGATAAAAATATTAGCTTGGAAACCCATACAGAAAATTCAGATCATCGTTTAGCATGGGATACTATTGAAATTAAATTTAATCTCGGGAGAACTCCGATATCATTTCACATATCACGCTCAACTTACAACAAAATCAAAGATTTTTTGGAATCGATACTTTGCACAACCATGAATCTTTGGTTTAAAGCCGATAATGATAAAAAAACAATACTTCTGCTGGAGTTCGATCCATCTACATACAAAGATCTCTTGGTGAATCTTAAAGAAAATAACAGAAGCGTAGTATTATTGAATAGACGTAGACCTGCAATATGGAATCTCAATTCAATTAAAACATTGAACCTAACCAAATCCAAAATACTTAATCTAAAAAAAATACTTTCTCAAGAAGAGAAAAACCACGCTACATCACTCATACAAGAATACAGTCAGAAACTGGACAGAATATGGTCTGGAGATTCGTTACATGATATATTTCTCATCGAGGGTTATTCTTTCTGGCCTTGTATCAAGGACGTGTTTGTAGAAACATATCGACAACGATTACCAGAATACGTTAATTTTGTTATGACAGCAAATAAAATTCTCAAAAAAACCAATATCAGTTGCATTGCCTCACTTAACGTGATTGGTGAAACAGAGAAGATCATTCTGGATTTGAACAAAAACCAAGTTCATTCGATAATGTTGGAACATGGTTATGCAAATTACACTAAAGAAATAGTGAAATACGACATACTTAGTATGTATCCATTACTACGAGATAAAATTGCCGTATGGGGAAATGTTCAGAAACAGTATCTTATCTCACAACATAATTTTGATCAAAACAAGATATTTGTCACCGGTAGCCCTAGACATGATTCTTTTTCAAAATCAAAATCACTTAATTCGGTAAAACAAAAAACTATTTTGCTCACGATACACCCAATAACAGAAATTACAGGGCAGACAGATACTAATCTTTACATCAGATTTGATAAGTTGATCAGAGTATTTTGTGAGACGATCAAGAAACTAAATAATGTAAAAATCATAGTAAAATTGCATCCAGGACAGGATGTTCATAATACAGATATCAAAATGTTGTTTAAAGAAATAGATCCAACCATTCCAGTTTATCAATTAAAACCTATTTCAAAGTTATTAGAAACTTGTAACGCAGTGGTAAACATATCTTCTGAGGGATTCGATCCTTCTACCGTAATTTTAGAAGCAATGATAATGAATAAGCCGGTTATGAACATAATTATGGATGAAAAGTTTTATGAATTTCAATATGTAAGAGATGATGCAGTTTTAACAATATCAGATAATTCAGACTTAGAAGATGATCTCTCAGAGATTTTATTTAATGATAAATTGCGTAATAAGTTGATAGAAAACGGGAAAAAACACATTCATAATTATTTAAGCAACCAAGGTACCGCATCTGCAACATTTGCAAAAATCTTAATGTCCTATTAATCAATAGATCAACTATTAAATCAAATTAGTGATAAGAAGTTCATATGAATAAATTATTAAAAAATAGCTCACATGTTTCATAACCTAGCAAATATTTAGTCCAATTAACGAACTGAGAATGTGAAGAAGATTATTTTCATAACATGTTTTATCGTGTTTGTGATCATGTTCTCATTTTCTATGATTAGTCTTACTGATGCGATTGATTATGAAATGTTTGATCTTGCACAATATGACACCCATTTAAGAGGTTTTTATGGCATAACATACCACGATGGATTTGTTTATCTTACACCTGATCATAATGGAGCCCCGTTTGGTAAATTTGTTCGATATGATGTAAAAGAATCGTTTAGCGATATTGATTCTTGGGATATTTTTGATTCAAGTGTATTGTATAAGAATGCTGGATATCTTGGAGGTGGTACTGACGGCAAATTTCTTTATTTTTCATCATACAATCAAAACATCATATTGCGCTATGACACCATGAAAGATTTTCAGGATGTTGCTTCATGGGATACATATCGCACAGAAGCAAAGTTTTGGGGAGAAAATTCTTTTGACGGTCGTTTTGTCTATTTTCTTCCATTGCATCACACATTACTTACTAGATATGATACGAATGAAGATTTCTCCAATAAACAGAATTGGCAAGTTTGTGATTTGAGCACCATTACAGACTCTAATGATTTTATGGGATCGTCGTTTGACGGTAGATTTCTCTACATTCCATCACCTACAGGAAAATTCATACTAAGATATGATACACAGAAACAATTCTGTAATTCCACATCTTGGGAAAAATTTAATGCAATGACAATAACAGCTAAGAAAGGATATTTTGATGCAAAATTTGATGGTCGTTTTGTCTATTTTTCACCATATCGAAATGATGGACTTGCTCATGGAAATGTTTTAAGATATGACACTACACAAGATTTTAACAAATCAGATTCGTGGATGTCATTCAATCCATCTTCGTATGGAATAGAAAATGCTAAAGGATATGGAATGATGACAATTGTAAATGATCATCTTTATCTAACACCATTAGTAAATTGGAAAGGATATCATTCTAATATCATGAGTTATGACATAAATTCTGACTTTAATCAGATTGATTCATGGCATGTGAGCAAAATTGCATTTCATGATAAAAGTTTGAAAGGATATCCAAGTATAACTAATGATGGTACATCACTTTACCTTTCACCATATCACAATAATGTTGAAAAACACGGAAAGATTGTAAAAATTCCATTAACATCTAGCTACAAGAATACATCAAACTAGCGCTTCTGTACACATATCTAGTTTAAATTTATCATGAGAAAAATCTGGACTGATTTATTGTAGAGTATTTCTAAAGAAGTCCCAATATGTGTTGTACCATTTACTATTTTCATCTTTTATCCACATAGGGCCACGAAATTGTTCGGTTACACTCCAGAATTCCTCCAATGTTATTCCCAAGTAATTACAAAACTTTACAATGTAATGTTCTGCACATTTTCCATCATATTTCTTGACAAGATCAATTGCTTCATCTCTTGTAATCCTATTTTCTCTTAAATCATAACATGCATGATCCATGCATTGCCCAAACCCGAATTTGATATGTTTTAGCATTTGATTGACCTGTGTTAGATCCGTATCGAGTTGTGCAAACGGCATGTACGCACCAATAGAATTTGGATCAAAGTCATCAGGACGCCATTTTAGACCATATTTTCGGGAAAATTCTGCATTTCCTCTAAAAGACCAATCTTTTAGAAAATATTGAATCCATATTGCTCGAATATCCTTCTTTTCTAATTTTTTTCGATCGTAATGGAAAAGATAAAGATCTTCTTCCTCAATTCCATCGACTTCGAGATATTCCTTCCAATGTTCCGAAAGTGTATTTAGCTCATTGGCTTTTAATGCGTTATAATCAGTGCCGACACCAGTCAGTCTTGTGCCTAATGTCAACCCCGGATTTTCACCCTGAACGATTAATGGAATATCAAATTTGTCTGCAACAATATAGGTTGAGGAATAAAGAGAGTACTCAGTTATCTTTACAGGGTTTAGGTATTTGTAAAAGTCACGCTTCATCAATTTTTTTATGACTCGTGGGTTTGGGCGAATAGATATAACATCAAATCCAAGATTTTTTAAATTCTCTATGTTATGTCTCCCAATTTCTGTTAATCCTTCAGGCTCACAGTTAACAAGTAGACAGCGTAATCCAAGATTATCGCGGGCAGTAATAGCTTGTCTTGTGCTATCTTTACCCCCACTTACGCCAATTGCACAATCATAATTTCCTGTAGCGGTTTTTTTTGCCCACTCTGATATTTCTAGTAATTCCTTTTCACGTTTCTCCCAGTCTATTTTATTTTTCTCTTCTTCCCAAATACATGCGCCGCATATTCCATCATTGAAATAAATTCCAGGTCTGGTGTCCGGTTGTATGCATTTTTTACAAATCTTCATTTTTTGTTATTTCCTGTAGCCATTTAGTTATTTTTATTGATTGATGGGCTGATAATAAACATCTTCGTCCAATGTCTATTCTCGGATTTTCCACTTTTTCCAATCATAATCATCAAATGTAATATTTTTCATTTCGTTATCATTCTGTCGCCAAGATAAATCTGCAAGAACCAGAACTCTTGATATTCCTGAATCTATATTGATATGTGCTGAGGGGGTATTTTTTGGAACTTTGACGAATATTGGCTTATCAGAATTGGATTCTATTTCTAAATAATTTCCATTTTCATTTTTTATTACAAAAAGCACCTTTCCATGAATACATGTGAAATAGCTGTTCCTTTTTGTATGTACGTGAGGGCCTTTAATTTCACCGGGATTCACTGAGCTGACGTATACCATTTGTGGAGGAGTAATGATTTTGTCCCAGTCTCGCCATACAACAGTGAGAGAACCATTTACATGGTTATCTCTGATGTCTTTTGTTTCATGTTTTTCAAGTGTAATTATGTAAGAGTCTATGTCCGACATATCTTACAAACTCGTAAAAAGCTCAATAAAAGTTTGAAGTTGTAACTGAGCACAACAGTTATTTTCATATAAATGCATAAGAACATTTTTTTACAAACTAAAAATTCTCAAAGTATGAGAATTCTTGTAACGGGCGGATTGGGCTTTATTGGTAGCAACTTTATACTGCATGCTTTTAGGAACAACCCCGAATTTAGGATAACTAACCTAGATGCAGAGTTTATTGGTTCAAACAAAAATAATCTCAAAGATGTTTTTGGCAAAAAAAATTACACGCAGGTAAAAGGAAACATAACGAACAGATCCACCATAGATAAATTAGTTAGAAATTGTGATGTAGTTTTTAATTTTGCCGCAGAATCACATGTCGATCGCAGTATAGAGAAACCAAAATCATTTTTTAATTCAAATATTATTGGCACATACTCAATATTAGAATCAATAAGAAAATTTGATAAAAAACTAATTCATATTTCCACTGATGAGGTATTTGGAAGTTTAAAAAAAGGTCATGCAGGTGAAGAATATCCATTTAACCCATCTAGTCCCTACGCCGCATCAAAGGCATCAGCAGAATTGTTGATAAAATCATATTTTACAACCTATGGAATAGATGTAATTACAACTCGTTGCACGAATAACTATGGCCCAAGACAGTTTCCTGAAAAACTCATACCAAAAATAATACTTTTTGCAATTAAAAACAAGCCAATTCCGATTTACGGTAACGGGAAGAACGTAAGAGATTGGATATTTGTGTACGATCATTGCGATGCCATTATGAAAGTATTTCAAAAGGGGAGGAAAGGTCAGTCGTACAATATCGGCAGCAATAATGAACTTGATAATAACACCATTGTCAAAAGAATTTTAAGATTAATGAAGAAACCAACGTCGTTAATTAGATATGTTGGAGACAGACCAGGTCATGATTTTCGTTACAGCTTGGATACAACCAAAATAAGAAGAGAGGTTGGTTGGAAACCTAAAGTAAATTTCGAAGACGGGCTAAGCATGACAATTAATTGGTATCTTAACAATCAGAATTGGCTAAGATCCATATCCAAAAGGGATATTGGTAGGACAAAGTAGAAAAATAGAACGAAATTGAGGTACAGACATTGAAGGGAATTTTACTTCATGCGGGACATGGAACTAGATTAAGGCCTCTGACGCACACAGGTCCAAAACAACTGCTCCCTATTGCAAATAGACCAATGTCAGAATATTGTATCGAATCCATGAGAGATGCAGGTATTGAAGAGATTGCAATCATTGTTGGTGGAAACGGGATGAATAAAGTGATCGATTATTATGGAATGGGTGAGAAATTTGGCGTGAAAATAACATATATAGAACAAGATTATCCTAGAGGAATTTCACATGCAATTAGACTTTGTAAAGATTTTATAAAAAATGAAAAATTTTTAGTTTTTCTTGGAGACAATATAATTCAGAAGAGCATAAAAGAATTTGTAAAAAAATTTCAAGATTCTGGAGATGACGCATCCATATTTTTATGCGAAGTTGAAAATCCAACCAGATTTGGGATAGCAGACATTAAAGATGGGAAGCTTGCAAAGATTATGGAAAAACCCAAAAATCCCCCCACCAATCTTGCTGTAACAGGGATTTATCTTCTTACCCCCAGGATTTTTGACATAATAGACAATCTCAAACCATCATGGAGGAATGAATTAGAAATAACTGATGCGCTCCAAATGATGCTCGAAAAAAACTGCACTATAACATACAATATGATAACAGATTATTGGAAAGATACTGGAACACCAAGCGATATAATAAATGCAAATAGAGTCATCTTGAAATCATTACATCCGTCTATGAATGGAATATTGGAAGCTGGATCAAAAATACAAGGAAATGTCATTATAGGAAAGAGCACGATCATAAAAAATGGCTGTCAAGTGGTTGGTCCGGTTATAATAGGAGAGAATTGTGTTATAGAAAACAATAGCTATATTGGTCCCAATACGAGCATAGGGGATAATTCAAAGTTATCAAGTTGCAAAGTTGAAGATTCAATAATTATGTCAAATTGCCAGATTATAGGTAATTTTAGGATCAAAGACAGCATTATCGCGTATAATTGCGAACTTGTTTTTACAGAAAAATCGGATAACACTATTTTTCTCTTAGGGGAAGGAACAAAAATTTCTCTCTGAATTGTCATTCGCTCCAAACCCCCTAATCAGCATCATAATTCTCAATTATAATGCGGGAAAACTAATTTTGGACTGTGTTGAGTCTATTTTTAAATCAAGTTATGATAATTTTGAGGTTATTGTAGTAGATAATGCATCCATAGATCAAAGTCATTTGAGGTGCAAAGAAAAATTTAATAAAATTATTTTAATTGAAAACGAGAAGAATCTAGGGTATTGTGGCGGTAATAATGTGGGAATACTGCGTGCAAATGGAAAATTTGTTGTTATTCTGAATCCAGATACCATTGTGACTCCAAATTGGCTTGATGAGTTAATTAAAGCATATAATGAAAACGGAGAGGGGCTTTATCAGCCGAAGGTTTTGTCGCTTTACGAGAAGAACATTTTACAGAGCACTGGAAATATGATGCAATTATTTGGTTTTGGTTTTTCTCGTGACAAAGGAGAAGTCGATTCGGGTCAGAGGAACAAAGTAGAACAGGTAACATATGCCTCAGGAACATGCTTATTCACTTTAAACAGCACAATTAAGAAAATCGGATTGTTCGATCCATTTCTATTTCTTTATCATGATGACCTAGAACTTGGATGGCGAGCCGCAATAAATGGAATAAATTCCTATTATGTTCCTTTTTCTGTAATATATCATGCCGAAAGCTATAATCTGAAATGGAGTTCAAAGAAATTTTTTTGGCTGGAACGAAATCGTCGTTACTGTATAAAAACACATTTTTCAGAAACCACATATAAAAAAATCCGAAAAGAATTGATCATGACGGAAATAATGGTGTGGATTTATTATATATTGAAGGGTTTTTTGCTAGCCAAAATAAAGGCCGAAATTGACATATCCAAAAACAAGGAAAAAATTCTAAAAAAATATCAAGAAATTGAAATGCAAAAGAAAATTTCTGATGCTGAAATAATAAAAAAATTTTCTGATGAAATACATGTTCCAAAAAATGTTTCAGGATCCCTAGGAGTCAAAATGTTCAATTATGTTATTTCAAGACTAAGCAAAAAAGCCAGATCTGCTTTATCTATTTAATATATTTTTAACAAAGACAATTGCAATTGCAAATTCATTCTCATGAGAAACTGAAACACCAAATTCGTAGTTTTTCCCTATTTTAGACTTGAGTTTTAGATGTGGAACTGATTTTTTATGATAGGTTTCAATATTCAACATGCCAATTTTTTTATTTAGTGCTTTTTTTGTTGCTTCCTTTAAGGCAAATTTTCCAGCAAAATGTGTATATGGATTTTTAAATTTCATGCAATATTTTATTTCAGATGCTAAGAATATTTTTTTATAGAAGCTAGGTTTTTCAGAAAAACGAATCATTTCAAATCGTTTAACAGATACAATGTCTATTCCCACGTTATAGATGATGTTTGGTGATTTCATATTATTAGAGTTTTAAATGTCAAATAATTCTAGCTGTCTTTTTTCATTTCTGCAAGCTCAATTAAATTGCATTTTGTATTTTTCATGTTCAAAAAGACAAACGCGATCAATCTGTTTTCAAAACCCAATACTGGTTCCACTATTATTCTAGCTCCTTTGTTTTTGAGAATATCAAGTTCATTATAGATGTCCTTGACTTCGAAACAAAGGTGATGTATACCTCCACCATTTTCAACAAAATTTGAAATTGGGGAATTTTTATCAGATGGTTCTATTAATTCTAAATAAACTCCCCCTGTTTTTAAAAAGCAAACATTGACTTTTTGTGAACCAATCAATGTTGGCAGTCCAATGTTTTCAAATTTCAAATACCGTGTTAATTCGCCTAACGAATCTTGGATTTTGGGTACTACCAATCCCACATGATGAAGTTTCATGAGATGAGAATATCTAGTTTCAATATTAATCAAATCTTCTGATGTTTTTTCAATAATCTTTTTAGATCATTTACTTTGTTGATTTCAAGTGTCTCAGCCAGATCAAACTTTACATCAAAAGCACTTTCTATTTCATCTAGAAGCACGTAAACATTGAACGAGTCCCAAGATTCTAAATTTTCTGCGCCTGAATCGTCATTAATTTGTGATACATGAACATTCATAACGGAAGCAACTATTTGGTATAATTTTTCACTCATTTTTCTACACTACAGGCTATATGTTTAGGCATTCGTATTGTATTATTAGTGTCATAAACCCATTGTGTTCCTTCTTTTTGGAAACCAGAGTCTAGGAAAAAACTTTCGCATGGTTTATTTTTTTTAGTCGATATGAATTCGCCTTTGACCTTGACAATCCCATTATCTTTTGCATTTTTCAATATGTATGACAATATTGCGCTTTCTACTCCTCTTCCTATAATTCTGCAACTCAATAGAAATGTGTCAATAAGCCATTCAGATTTATTTTCTTTTTTTACAATAAAGACGCCAGTTATGCCATTATCACCGAATTTATCTTCCACTTGAGCACAACCAACTAAGTAATTTGGATCTAGCACGAATTTTTTGATTTCTTCTTCCTGGTATCGTTTTGTTGTTAGATTGAATTGATTTGTCTTCAACGTTAGTTGTGAGATTCGTGGAATGGTATAGTCGTTAGCAGTTTTAATGGTCAGCTTAATGTTTAATTGGTTTAAAAAATCATCTAGATTTTTTGCCGTATCTGCAAGAATTTGTCGTTGTTGATTTTGGTAGTACATTGCACCTCTTTTTAGATCCTCATCAGTTATCTTTAAGAGATTAAAATCATTCATATCCATAACAGTCTCCGCATATGTTGACGAATCGTTTGGTAAATCAGGGGTAAGGACTTCTGGGATCATTGTTTTGATTAATTCGCGATTTACTGGATCATCGTCAAGAAATACGATGCTATCCAGTCCTATGTTAAGTTCGCCAGCGATTTCCTTTAGATTTGTTACTTTATCATTCCAGTTTATTCGTAAACTGGAAAAATTTTGTTCACGTAGGATCATGTTTGGGTGTTCTTTTATAACCTTCATCGCATCTTCCAGATTATTTTTACTATTAATAGCCAGAATTATTCCTCTTTGATGCAGACCAAGTAAGACGTATTGGAACTCGACGTATGCCTTTCCAATAGGATCCTGACCTAATCTAATTCGCTCAAATCCATCTTCACCTATTATTCCTCCCCACAGTGTGTTGTCAAGGTCCAATACGATACATTTTTTGTTCAGTCCCAAGATTGTTTTTATGTAGCCCATTAAATCGTGTGCAAGGTATGGAATATAATCAAGAGAAATCTTGATGTCGCCGTAAAAAAACTGTCGATAATCAAATACGTTTCTTTCGCCGAAACGATTAAAGAATCCATTTAGATCATAAATGAAAACAGAGTCACTTTTTTTACTAATTGTTTTCATATTGGAATTAAAGTCATTTGTCATTTCAAAAAGACCATAATCGGTGTGCATCTCATGAATTCCATACGGAGAATAATTTGGAATTTGAATATTTGAAATGACTAGTTTTGATTTACTGCTGGACGTGAATATCTTAATTATATTATTTATTTCCTCAAGTTTACTGTGAATAAAATTTCTTTTATTTTCATCAGATAGAGAGTGCGGTAGATGATACGGTTCTCCAAGTATTGTTCTATTATCAAGAATAAAGAATACCACATCAGGATTAAATTTGTAGAGTCCACTTTGTGGATTCAAAAATTCCTGATTATATTGTTTATAATCTGCAAGATAGATCATACAACCAACATTAATTTCAGAACATTTGACTCGTAGAGTATCATCAAGTCCATTCATTGTAAAGCTAGAAAGAATTGCAATTCGAATTTTTTTTTCGTATGATTCTATTGTGACAGATTTGGCATTATTGATATAATGAGATAGTTTCTTTTCTTTGAGCATGATTGATCACAATGCATTCTTGGGATAAATATTTCGACTCATTTCCAATATTTTTCAATAGATTCGCCAAATGTTTTCTACTCAAAGGTTATAGGAGTGTGGAATAATCAACTTCCATATACGCATGAAAGAAAGTGCTTTCTCTTTAAACGAAAGAGAACTCATGGATTATTATGGATATAAAGGCAAATTAGGTAAGATTAGACTGAGAAACAGAATTCTTAGTTCCTGGATTCTTCATTCATTTGCATACTCTTCACCCCATTCCGGTTTTGCTATCAGTATGCAAAGAGCACGTGGAGTCAAAATAGGAAAGAATTGTCACTTCTGTCCCTATGTTCAAATTGATTTGGTTTATCCACAACTGGTAACTATTGAGAATAACGTAACGCTGGGAACAAATACCATGATTTTTGCGCATATGAACCCTACAGCAAACTTATTTCTCAAATTAGGGTCATATCCAAGAAAAGTAGAACCTGTAATTATAAAATCTGGAGCGGTGTTAACACCAGGCTCAATAGTTATGGCAGGAGTCACAATAGGCGAGAATTCCATAGTATCTCCTGGGAGTGTTGTCTCACAAGATGTGCCAGATTACTGCGTGGTGGTAGGAAATCCCGCCAGAGTAGTAAAAAAGATTGAACACTAAAAAAGATGAAACATGAAAAGAGATGTGTAGATCATGAATTTATTGGGCATAGATTTTGAAGATTGGTATCATCCTGAACTGATACAACAGACATTGGGTAAGGAGAAAAAGATTCCAAAAGTAATAAACGGCTTGGATAAAATCTTGGATTTGTTAAGAAAAAATGAAACGTTTGCGACGTTTTTTGTTGTTGGGGAATTGATCGAATTTAGGCCCGAGATTCAAGACAAAATCCTCAACGATGGACATGAGATTGGGTTTCACACCATGTACCATACTAATCTCAACAAGATGAATTCTGAATGTTTTGATAATGAAGTAAAGCGATTTGCAGAGATAACAAATAAAAAAAGCAGGGGGTTTAGAGCCCCAACATTTTCTCTGAATAGCAACACATCCTGGTCAATAGACATTCTAGAAAGAAATAATTACATTTATGATAGCAGTATGGTTCCTGCAAAAACAGGCATGTATGGAGATCCAAATGCGGAAATAAAACCATACAAAATATCTAGTTCGTCATTAAGCAGAGATGATCCTGCTGCAAAAATCATCGAATTTCCCCTAATGATAACGAGTTTTCTTGGTAGGAAGATTCCTACGGGGGGAGGTTTTTTTCTTAGAACACTCCCATTTAAGATTACTAAAAAAGCAATTTATAATTATCAAAAAAAACACATCCCATCTACATTTTATGTTCATTCTTGGGAACTAACACCAGAGTTTATGCCTAGAATAAAATTAACAAAAAGGGATAATTTCATTACATATCACAACATACAGAAAGTAATGAAAAGAATGAATGAATTGTTATCAAATTTTCAGTTCACATCATTTGAAAAATATCTTAATAAAATAAACTAGACTTAGTCAGGTTAGTGTTGTGAAATAATCCAGAGTTTTTTTGATACCATCCTTTACTGATGTTTGAATATTCCAGCCAAGAGATCTTAGTTTTGAATTATCTACCACAAAATTTCCTACATCTGTTTTTTTGGTGTATTGTGGAGACTCTACATATTGCACTTTTGCGCCCGTTAGATCTTCAAGCCAGCTTCCGAGTTCATAAAACCACATTTTGTTTCCAGAAGATATCCAGTACACCTCTCCAGATTTTCCTTTTTCCATTATAGTTTTGATTGCGGATACTACATCTGAAACATATACAACATCTTTGAAAAAATTACCTTTGTCAAAAATCGGTATTGATTCTTTTTTGAATGCTTTGTATATTAGGAAATTTATTGCATTTTTGCCTGGGATGAATTGCTCTCTTGGGCCAAAAGAGTTCGTAATTCTAAAGACGACAGTATCAATTCCATATACATTCTGGTATATTTTGCAATAGACTTCACTTGCTAGTCGGTTTGCGCCATAGATCGTAGTTGGATTGCATACGCTTTGTTCAGTGACCGGTAACTCAAGAGGCTTTCCTACTACAATGAAAGTACTACCAAGAATAAATCTGCATTTCAGGTTTAGTTGTTTTATTTTTTCAAGTATGTAGAGTGTGGATTTTGTGTTGACATCTAGATCATAGAGAGGGTCTTCAAAAGATTTTGAGTGTGATGTTTCGCCTGCAAGATGTATTATCACCTCAGGTCGGTGTTTTTCTATTATTCTTCCAATATCATCATAATTAGTAACATCTGCTATCTCCAAAGTGAGCTTGTCTAACAAATGTGAAATACGGGTAAGAGACGTGATCTTTCTTGTCAGTACTATGACATCATTATTTTTTCCAACAAATTCATCACATAGATGACTTCCAATGAAACCGGCTCCGCCGGTGATCATGATTTTCATTACGTTAATGCAGCCTAATAGTTAGTTAAAAATTCATACTGCTTGACGTTATCTATTTAATCAAATGACATGAGATGGATTTAGTTGAGTGCGGGATTATTAGAAAAAATTAGCATATTATTCAAAGCAATCAGAATTGTAAAAAACTGGAATGATTATGTTTTATTATATTTTAACAAAATAAAGTCAGAGCATCTAATTCTAGAAATGCGAAACGGAATCAAGATCAGATTACGAGTGAATTCAACTGATTTGATGGCATTTACACATGTTTGGTTGTTAAAGGAATATGAAAGGCCTGGATTTGAGATAAAAAACAACGACACCATAATAGACATCGGAGGACATATTGGTTTATTTGCACTTTTTTCATCCCAATTTTGCAAATCTGGTAAGATCTATTGTTTTGAGCCAATCAAAGAAAACTTTGATATGCTAAAGTCAAATATCGAGTTGAATCAGATCACGAATATTTTTCCCACAAATGCCGCAGTGTCAAAAGACAATGGCAAGGTCACAATCTATCTAAATGATGACGAGGCTGGCCACAGTATGTACGTCAAAGGTACAAAATCCGTACAAGTGGAATCTATTTCACTTCAAACAATTTTTGATTTACACTACATCGATTTTTGTGATTTTCTTAAAATAGATTGTGAAGGAGAAGAGTATTCAATAATGGATTCATTACCATCAACATGTTATGATAAAATCAAAAAAATGTGTATAGAATATCATTTTGGCGATACCAAACCACATTTATTCAGATCATTGATACAAAAGCTAGAATCATATTCCTTTGATGTAAAAACAAGAAAAATATTACCAGATATTGGATTTTTATATGCAAAAAAGTAACTAGGATTTTTTTATAATTCCGAGATATGAATTTGTTTTTTGTTTTAGAACAGTAAGATCAAGCTGCATTTTTGTACAAAAATCAAAAAATGCATTATTATCTGCAATATCGTCTGAGAGTAAAAATCCCTTGTTAATTATAAATGGCCAAGCAGATTCAAATTCAAACGTCATATTTTTGTACGTATGAAGGCTATCATGAAAGAAGACATCAATTTTATTTAACTTGGACAGAATATTTTCAAGTTTTTCTGACGAAGAGCCAAAAACAAATTCCCATCTAGTTTTCAGACTATCAGGTATTGCGGCACCTATCATTTCCTTTGATTGCCATGGACTGAAGACTGAGTCTATTGAATATAATGTTCCCTTGTTATTTTCTTGTAATGCTTGTAAAATGTACATACTACTTAGTCCATATGCTACGCCTGTTTCGACTATTTTTTCTGGCTTGATAGTTTTGCATAAAATATACAAAAAGAGTCCACTATCATCATCAAGTGAATATTCTACAGGATAGGGTTTTTTCTTAGATGGGTAATTTTCTTGCTTTATTTTATCAAAAAAATCGGCAATGTGATTTCGTAGATGTTGTGTGTTTTTCTGTGCCTCTAAAATTGTTATTGATGGAGTAACAAAGAGTTTTTCCAAGATTTCTTCTAGATGTAATTTTTTTGAGTCATAATCGTATAGAATAGATGAGGAATTTTCCATGCTTTGTAATTTTGAGGTAAGTGTTTCTCTTCCCATTTTTGGATTAGATATAGAATAGGCTAAAAATTTGGCAAAGTATGTAAATTTATTCATTTATGAGTCATTGTTTTGAAGTAAATTTTAGATAAATTTGTTGGTATAAACTAACAATATATGTTTGGTAAAAAGAATCTGAGGAAAGATGACTGATAAAGCAAAGATGAAGATTGCGCTTGTTTGTCCTGCATCATTACCTGCAACTCAGTTTGGAGGCATCATGTTCCTTTGCGTAGATATTGCCAGAGAAATTGCCAAGGCAGCGCATGACGTTACAATATTTACTACAGATCTGGATTTTGCCAATAATCCACATACATTCAACAGGAAACTTCCAAAATTAGAATCTATTCAGGGTTTTAAAATAAACCGGAGCCATGTTTGGTTTTGGTATCAATTATTTTACATTAATCCCATGATGTATTATGAAATGAAGGGAGAAAAACCAGACATCATACATGCAATAGGAATCAGAAGTTTTCAAACATTAATAGCTGCATTAATTTCAAAAAATTACAAAATTCCATTAGTAATATCTGACCAAGGAGGATTAACGACACATCCAGATTTGGCAAAAAACAGCTTAGTTAAAAAAACCATGTACAAACTGCAAAATCCATTCATCAAATTCATAATCAATCAATCTACAAAGATTATTGTTCCAAATGAATATGAAAAAGAAATATTCGCCACATTCGGTGCAGAATCTAAAGTCACAATTGTTAGAAATGGAATTGATGTTGACGAGTTATATCAAAATAAAATAGATTTTAAAAAAAAATATGCCGTGGGAGAGAAGTTTATCCTTTTTGTTGGAAGATTCAATAAAGTCAAAGGAATAGACATTCTACTTAGAGCTTGGGCGTTGATTAACAGCAATCGAGTAACAACGAACAAAAAATTAGTAATTATGGGAGTTGATTTTGGTTTTGAATCAGAAATGGAAAGTATGATCAAGAGTTTAAAAATTGCGGACACTACGATTGTGATCAAAAAACCTCCAAGAGAAGATGTAATTGCTGCCTATGCCGCATGTGAGTTTTTGGTGCTTCCATCCAGATGGGAATTATCACCGCTTACTCCACTAGAGGCGTTTGCGTTTAAGAAAGCTGTCGTAAGCACAAACGCACATGGCATCCCACATACCTTAGAAGATGGAAAGAACTGTATTTTAGTCAGGCCTGAAGACGATATAGCGTTAAGTGAGGCCATGATAGATTTGTTAGAGAATGAAGACAAGCGTGCAAGGTTGGGATTATCCGGATATCAGCTTGTAAAAGATACGTGTAATTCACAAGAAATGTCAAAGAGAATAGCTGCTGTTTATCGCCAAATAGTTAAAACATAGATCACGATTCCATTTTATTAGGTCGAACAATAAATTGCGAGATGCTTTCAACGATAACTCTATCAAAGTTCCTTTTTTTCAACCAGCTATTGATGAAAACGACATTAGTTCAGTAAGCAAAGCATTAAGGTTCACGTTATTAACAGATGGGCCGAAGCTGCAAGAATTTGAAAAAAAATTTGCCAGGTTCATAGGTTCAAAGTACGCAGTAGGGGTATCTAATGCAACTTCTGCCTTGCATCTTTCTTTAAAAGCATTAGGAATTGGGAGGGGGGACGAAGTCATAATACCAGATATCACATTTGTTGCAACAGCAAGTTCTGTGTTATTAGCTGGTGCAACTCCGGTTTTGGCAGACGTTGATTATTCAGATTATAACATATCTGTTACTTCAATCAAAAAAAACATAACTAATAGGACACGTGCGATTATACCAGTCCATTTTGCTGGAAAAGCATGCAATATACAACAAATAAAAAAAATTGCAAAATCAAATAATTTATTCATAATTGAGGATTGTGCACATGCACTAGGCACTCAAATTTCAAAAAAACATGTCGGTATTTTTGGTGATACTGGATGTTTTAGCTTTTATCCAACAAAAAACATAACAACAATAGAAGGCGGAATGGTTGTAACAAATTCCCCAAAAGTAGCAGAATACGTCAGAATTGCAAGAAGTCATGGGATTACTAGATCATTAAAACAAAGATACACTAAGGGAAAACCATGGGATTACGATGTACTTGAAGCCGGATATAATTACAGGTTGGATGAAATTAGAGCTTCTCTAGGCTTAAGTCAGATGAGAAAGCTTGCACATTACAATAAATTAAGAGAAGAAGCTGCAAAATACTACAACTACAAGTTAGGAAAAATAAACGGAATCAGTTTACCAGAAATTAACAAAAACGATTCAAATCACCTATACGTAATTAAGATCAATCAGAACAATAGACAATCAAGAGATAATCTATTTGAGAAAATGACATCCATGGGGGTTAGAACCACGGTTCATTACAAACCACTACATGAATTTTCAGTTTTTAAGAAAAAAAGTAAACACTACGATTCATTGGAAAACTCAAAGAGAATATACAAGGAGATCATTTCACTTCCACTGTATCCGTACATTACAAGGAAAGAACAAGATTATGTAGTAAGTTGCCTGAAATGACGGTTTACTGATTAGCGTTATTTAAGATGATTTGTACAACAATATTATAAATACCAAATAAAGAGTTGACATGACTTGAATATAGTTGTCGGAATACCTGCATACAATGAAGAAAAGAAGATAGCGGCAATAATTATGAAAGTCAAAAAAATTACAAAAAACATTGTTGTATGTAATGACGGTTCAAAGGATTTAACAGAAGAAATTGCAAAAGAATTAGGAGTAATTGTAGTTAATCATTCTAAAAATCAAGGATATGGTGCTGCCATACGAAGTATTTTTCTCAAGGCAAAAGAGTTGAACTGTGATGTTCTTGTTACCTTAGATGCGGACGGTCAACATCGAGTAGAAGATATTCAAACCCTGATCGATCCCGTTCTTAAAAAGAATGCAGATATCGTTATAGGATCAAGATTTCTTGATGAAAAAGATCAAGACGTTCCAGAATATAGAAAATTTGGAATCAAATTGATTACCAAGGTCACAAATGTATCACTAAGTGAAAAACTCACAGATTCGCAAAGTGGTTTTAGAGCTTATTCTAAGGAAGTAATAGAAAAACTGAATCCTTCAGATACTGGTATGGGCATATCTACTGAGATCTTAATAAAAGCAAATAGCCTTGGATTCAAAATTGGTGAGGTACCTATTCGTATTTTATATGAAGGTAAGACCTCTACGCACAATCCGGTTTCCCATGGCACTTCAGTGTTATTTAGCACAATAAAATATACTTCCATAGAACATCCATTGAAATTTTATGGAATTCCTGCATTGTTCTTTTTAATTATCGGTGTTTGTTTTACAGTTTGGTCCATCCAAATTTATTCTGAGGGGGGGAAACTAATTACAAATGTCACATTGATTGGTGTTGGAGTTACTCTATTGGGGGTTATTTTGACAATAACTGCAATTCAGTTATACTCACTCATTTCAGTCGTAAGAGAAATAAAAGATTAGTTTGTCGTTATATGGAGACAGATTTCTGTGGAAAGTCTTTGGGATAAGATAAAATCCAGATTGGCGTCGGGCAAAGAACTTGCTTCTATGGGATTTGCAGACATAGTCGGAACCGGGATTGGTGGTGCATTCTGGCTAATCCTTGCTTCACTCATAGAACCAGACAGCTATGGGGAAATTAATTATATTCTTTCTTTAACTGGGCTTGGATTTGGTATTGCTTTGATTGGAGTGAGAGAAACGATAACAGTATACACTGCAAAAAAAACACCTTTGGCATCCACTCTTTTTATTATTTCCACATTATTTACTGCTGTAGCATTCACAGTATTTTCTATAATATTTCTTAGATTCGACATTGGTTTTCTTATTTTAGCATATGTGATTAATGATCTATGTCTTGGTTATCTGATTGGTTCAAGACTTATGACTGAATATTCAAAGTATGTACTGATACAAAAAGGATTATCATTTTGTCTAGGATTTGGATTTTTTTTCTTATTTGGATATCAAGGAATAGTTTTTGCTTTGGCGTTATCGTATATACATTTTATAATTATTTATGTCAAGGTCATAAGAAAATCCAAAATGAATTTCTCATTATTGAAAGTGAATTGGAAGTTTATTACTGATAATTACTTTATGAGCATTTCCACCATACTCAGATCTAATCTAGACAAAATACTCATTGTTCCTCTGCTCGGATATTCGATATTGGGCAATTACTCTCTTTCATTACAGGTTTTTGCAGTCATGATGCTCTTTCCACGACTGGTTTTTAGATACATACTTCCTTACGACTCGATCGGAGTAGAGAATAAAAAATTAAAAAAACTCACCATAGTTTTCGGAGTAGTTGTAGCCTTTGCGGGATTTTTATTGTCACCCATTGTAATTCCATTAATTTTTCCAAAATTTACTAGTGCCATAGTTTCTATTCAAATAATGGGTTTTGCTGCAATAAGTTCATCAATTAATCAAATACAGACATCGAAAATGCTTTCAGTAGAGAGAAGCAGGATAGTATTTGTTTCCAGGATCTCAAGTCTAATAGTCATCATCTTAGGAATAATACTTCTCGGCCCAGCCATGGGTGATGTCGGAATTGCGTTGGCCTTTCTGTTGTCATCAATCGCGTTAACTGTTTCAATGTTCATAATTGAACGCCTGACTAGACAAAAACAATAATTTTTGAAACCAGTCAGTTTTTTCTAGGTTTTATTTAAATGTGGGAGAATTTTGTTGCAAATCGATAAGAGACGATATGTATTCTCAAGATATTGATGAGATTTTACACAGAATCGAGAATTGTGAAGTCGGAGTATGTGTAATTGGTGTTGGCACTATAGGGTTACCATTAGCAACATTTTTGGCCCACAAAGGATTCTCAGTTAGAGGTCTTGATATAAGTCAGAAAAGAGTTGATGAGATCAATTCAGCTGCCGTTGTTTATGAATACAGAGAAATCCTAGAAAAAGTCAGAGCAGACGAAAAATTGAAAGCGATGACAGATCCTAAAGAGGCGCTTACCGGAGTTGAGATGATTTTTGTTTGTGTGCCAACGCCACTAAACAAGAATAATGAAATGGATATTTCCAATCTATATAATGTAGCAAATAAAATTGCTCCATTTATTAAAAGTGGGATGATTTTAATTTTTGAGAGCTCGGTTTCTATTGGAACAACAAAAGAGATCGCAAATCATATCGAAAAATTAACCGGTTTCAAATTTGGCCGGGATTTGGGTCTAGCTTATTGTCCTGAGAGATATAATCCATCTCCAATGAAAAAATCAAAGATTGATTCAGAATACAACATAGTTGCAAAAGGAGAGAATTTCCCCTTAGACAGAATAAGTCGTGTTGTAGGTGGTGTTGATGAAAAGAGTACAAAGATAGCCAAAGCAATCTATTCTTCATTCATTACCAATGGTGTTTCGGAGGTCTCAACAATAGAAGCTGCAGAAGCCACTAAACTCTTAGAAAACATATTCAGAGACGTGAATATAGCGTTGGTTAACGAATTAGCTAAGATAATGCCAAAATTCGGCTTAGATATTTTTGAGATAATCGATGCAGCAAAAACAAAACCTTTTGCATTCATGCCACATTATCCCGGTGCTGGAGTAGGCGGAGAATGCATACCTGTTGACACTTGGTATTTGATTAGCCAAGCGAGAAAAATCGGAATTGAAACAAAATTGATGAGGATGGCAAGAGAAGTAAATGATTCAATGCCAGATCATATGATACAGTTACTTAGCGCTAAACTACATGAATTTGGTAAGGAAATAAAAAATTCCAATATTACAATTTTAGGACTTTGCTACAAAAAAAATGTCCCAGATATTAGATTAAGCCCTACTTTTGTAATAATTGAAAAACTAAACAATATGAATGCAAATCTGATTGTTTGCGATCCTGTTTATGCGAACATGCCTTGCCCAGTATCTCTTACCTCACCTGTAGAATCATTTAAGAATTCAGATGCAGTATTGCTTGTAACTGACCATGATGCTTTTACATCAATTGAATTCAAAGATGTTAGAAATCAAATGAGGACTCCAATCGTAATTGATGGAAGAAACTTTTTTGCAAAAAAGGATCTGACTAGATTAGGCTTTAGTTATGTTGCAATTGGAAAGCCTTAGAATTTGAGTTTCTTTTGATATGCGTATAATTTGTAGACAATATTTAAAGTGCTAAACCATTCACCCCAGTTGGAATACAAGTATGTCTAAGGAATATGAGAGCAATTCAAAAAGATTACTCGATCTAAATGAAATAAATGCCAAGACGATCATATCTTTGGCTTCGATTGGAATAGTTGGTTTTGTCATAAGATTATTTTTTGTTCCGTTTAACATTCCCATAATTTTGGACGGAACAATTTACTTTTGGTATGGCATAGACATGAGTGTTCTAAAAGAATTTCCCGTTGATTATGATTTAACAAATAATCTCTGGCCTACAATTTTGTCTGTTTTCTTCTCAGTCTTTCACTCAAATGACTACTTGGACTATATGAATTTGCAACGAACATTATCAATGGTTTTTTCAGTTTTAACGATAGTTCCGGTGTATCTTTTATGTAGAAGGTTTTTTAGTTCACCAATTTCCCTTATCGGTGCTTCCCTTTTTGCATTCGAACCCAGAGTGATTCACAACTCAATTTTAGGAATAACCGAACCTATGTTTGTGTTTGTCGGGGCTACTTGCATTTACTTATTTTTAAGTCCTAAGAAAAACACAGTTTTGATATCTTTTATTTTAGTTGGAGTTCTTTCTTTGATCAGATACGAAGGGTTTTTGCTTGCAATTCCAATGTTGATAATATTCTATTTTAAATTTAGAAATGAGCAAAAAATTCTTCTAAATTGTGTTATTGCTATTTCACTCTTCATGATAACTATTGCACCCATGACAATTATTAAAATGGAAACAATGGGTTATGATGGAATATTCAGTCATTTGGGCAGCGGCATTAATGTAGTATCAAAAACTTATACCGCCGATAATGTTAATGAGAACAAGTTTTTTCCGGTTTTAGGAATAATAAATTTTGTAAAGACAATTGGTTGGGTACTGATACCCACATTCGTTTTATTTATTCCATTTGGTTTATTTCTTTTTTTAAAGAAGATGGATCTGAAAATTAAAACACTCATAATAATGGCTGTATTTTCTGCAATTGCTGCATTTTATGCATACTCCAGAGGTATTTTAGATACAAGATATTTTCTGATATTATATCCAATTTTTATCATAGTGTCTCTATACTCAATAAATTGGTTCAATGAACGATATCAAAAAAAATATGTCATGTATTTACTGATAGCTGGCTTAATCATTTCATCATTTATTTTTCTAGATATTAAAACAAAAGATCAATACGAAACCGAAGCTTATGAAATAGCATTAAAGAATGCAGATAATCTTAAAGTGATTAATGATTTGAATCCAGAATCAGCGTACTACAGGATTGTTGCATTAAATGAACTTGATCACTTTCCTGTTCTAAGAGAGGAAGTAGCAGAAAAAATAAAATTGATTAGAACTGATGAATATGAAATAGTTGATGATTTCATAAAGCAAAATGAAGAAAACGGCCTTACTCACATTATCGTTGACGATCGTCAGAATAGGAAACAATTTCTTCACGACATTTTGATTAATGAGGACAACTATCGTTATTTAACCAAGATTTACGATTCAGAATCTGATAACTATAGTTACAGAGTCAAAATATTTGAGGTCAATTATGAGAAATTTAAGGAAATTAATCCTTGAGCATTATTTCCTCAAATTTTTCATTGTCGATTTTATACAATTTTACAAAAAACCTTTCATAACCGTGCTCTTGGGAATCAAAAACTTTGACAAGAAATGGATGATCATCATTGATTTTATCTAGATAAGGATACCAAATTGTTCGTACACTGTCATCATTAATCGAGATGTATTTCAGATCATATTGTTTTCCAACAGATACAAAATCAGAAAGAGATGTTGCATAAAGATTAATTTCATGTAAAGAGATGTTTTTTGCTAGTTGATCTTCTTTGCTTGTTTGATAGTTTTTAAAGAGTTCAGGTTGTTCTTGGAATTGAACAAATTTTAATGCCTGTAAGGTGTCACCGGCGTCGACTATATTCCCATCAATATTAGAAACCAAAAATTTTGCATATTCAATCTTTTCATGTTCTACTGTTTCATCGGGAAGTTCATATCTTAAACCATGTAATCCAGACAGAATGACCACGATTCCCATTATGATGAGAAGTGAGACATTTTTCTGATTATCAGAAAATGAAAAAGTGCTTAAACCGTATTTGATGAGTCGTTCAACTGAGATTACAGAGAAGATTACAAGAAATGGAAGTAAATGTAGTAAGAATCTTCTTTCAGGTATTACTGCAAATGATATTACATTTGTTGCCACGATTAGAAGAATCAAAATCCAATTAGCACGAATGAATTTTGGATTTTGGTCAAGAGCTCTGAGAGAAAACAAAATTCCAAACGGCAGTAGGATTATTAGATATGGAAATGAGATTCTCAAAAGTTGATCTAAAACGTTTACAGTGCCGATTATGAGAAATTTGTAGACGAATTCTGTGACTCCATTTTTTTCAATATATTGAGTAAAAGAGATTTTGTCATCAATTGTGTTTGCAGCTAATAATTGTGCATAGTCACCAGAAAACAAGTTATTGCCAAGAGTAAATGATAACGGATCACCAAATTGTTCATATCGATGAAAAAGCATGGGTGACACAACAATAGTAAATATGACGACACATACTACGAATCTTGGTAATAGCTTTACATTTCTGTCATTGTTTAAAAATAGAACTGCTGTCAAGATTACAAAAATTATTACGCCAGGCCATCTTACCCACCAAATTAGTCCCGCGATGACAAACGACAACAGGTGAGACGCATGATTTTTGCTTAGGATTAGATAAAACGAGACGACAAATAATAAAATATAGAGAGGTTCGGACAATCCTGAAACTGCATTATAGGAAATATGCGGTTCAAACGCAAACAAACTTGCTGCAACCAAAGAATATTTTGAATCAAAGAACCGTCTAGCAAGCAAATACATTGGTAATGTTGTGATTATTGAGATTGAGGTGCTAACTATTTTAGCCAAGTTAAGAGAGTCTTGAAAAGTCTCAGGATTATTTAACATCAAAAAGGGTGCTAAAAATATAGACCAGCCCAAAGTTTTTCTCTCATGTTCTGAGAAATCGCCGTTGGCGATCGAAAATCCTCGTAGAACATATCCATATGTATCCTCTGGTGGTAAAATTGAAAAATCAAGATAATAGAGTTTGAAACCAAGAGAGATGCCACATATTATTAATAATAAAAATACGACATTTTTTGGGGATAAACTCATTTTAAAAATCCCATTTTATGAATTCTCTGAAAATCTCTTTGATCAAAAGTGAGCCGGTGTAAAACGGCCTCATTTTTCTGATGCCACCTATTCTAGCAGGTTCATTTCCTACTAATTCACATATTTTTTGTCTTTTTTTTAATCCTCTAATACACATTTGTTGTGTTGAATCCACCTTCATTGCATCAAATTTCAGTTCTTGCCAAGCGTTTCTAGTGATTGCTCTACTTTCATTTAACGAATCGGTAAAGTGTCCACCAAACAGCACATTCGCTACGAAGGCAAACATTTTGTTTCCAAATGTATCCATATATCCAGCATCTTGATTTATGGATCCTTTTCCAAATCTAGACACAAGCACTTGGTCATATCCTTCACTCATCTTCTGAATGAGTTTAGGGATCTCTTGCGGTTCATGGTTTCCGTCAGGACCAAAAATCACTATTGTATCAGATTTGGTACTGTTCACACCAGTCAGAATCGCTTCACCATGGCCTTTGCTTTTTTGTCCAATTACTTTAAACCCTAATTTTCTTAGCTCTTCAACAGTACCGTCCGTGGATCCCCCATCAACTACAATTATTTCATCTGCCCATTCTTTTTTTATATCTGGCATTATCTTCTTCACGCCATCAATTTCATTTAATGTTAGAATTATAACTGCAGTTGACACAAAATGTGAAAAATTATGTCTGATATATGAATTATTATTCCTTGTTATGTTATTTTTTCATAAAAATTTAGAAGAATTGGTTTTTAATCAGAATTTCTATAAGATGAGATCCAGCCCTTGAATGGTCCTTTGAATTTTACACCATGTTGTTTTGCCCACTCGATTGTTTTTTCTAAGCCGTCAGTGATCGAAACCTCTGGGCGCCAATTTAGTAATCTGTTAGCTTTATCGTAGTTACAAACAAGAGTATCAACGTCAAAGGGCCTAAATCTAGAAGGATCTGTAATAATTTCAACATCCTTAGACATTAAAGAGGATATCATATCCACAAGATCCTTAATTGAAACGGAACGCTGACTACCTACATTAATCGTTTCACCTACTACTCCCTCCATTATTAATGAAAGAATGATTGCACGTGCAGTATCCGATACGAATGTAAGATCTCTTCGTGAATTGAGATTTCCCAATTTAATTTTATTTCCATTAATCATTTGTGATATTATTTCAGGAATAATATATGGTTGAGTAAAGTTCGGTCCAAAACAATTGAAAGGTCGTATTATAACTGCAGGCAAATAGTGTTCTTTGTGCATTGTAAAGACAGCTCGCTCTCCTGCGAGTTTACTCACTGCGTATGTAGACTGTGGGGTGGTTGGATGGTTTTCATCCATGGGGGCATATCTGGCAGAACCATAAATTTCGCTAGACGAAATATGAATAAATCTTTTAATGTTTTTTTCTTTAATAGATGCTAAAACTAATTCGATAGTTCCATTCACATTTGTTTCAAAAAACTTCTTGGGAAAATAATAGGAATCAGGTATGAAGGGAAGTGCAGCTAAATTAATTACAAATTCTTTTCCTTTAACGGCAGATTTAACAGCAGATTCATCATTTAGATCAGCATTGATAATTTCAACATTATCAAAATGTTTTACGTATTCTTCTTTTCCAGAGGAAAGATCATCAAGTATGGTGATATGACTTCCTAATGAAGAGAGTTGCCTTGTTACCTCAGAGCCTAAAAAACCACATCCACCGGTCAGTAAGATTTTTTTTGATTTGAGCGATTCTAATTTTATTTGTTCGTTCAATAATTGGATCCACACGCACTGCTATAAATACGGTAAGACATGTTAGATCACAAATTTTTAAGATAATTATTGGTAATAATCAAATTTTATAATGAGTGAAAGAAGGAAAAAATTGTGAATATAAAAAAAATTACGCCAGTTTTTGAAGATGATAGAGGATCTATTTGGGATTTATTGAGTGATGAACAAATTCATCACATTGGATTTTTGATTAGTAAAAAAGGTTCAATTCGCGGTAAACACTTTCATAAAGAACAAAAACAATATACTTTGGTAACTAAAGGAAAAATTAGAGTTACTACTAAAAACATACTTGATAAAAATTCAAAAAAACAAATCAGTGAATTAAACAAGATGGAGATGATATTGTTTCCTCCCTACCAATACCATGAATTAGAAATGCTAGAAGATGCTGAGTGTCTAGTTTTTACGTCAAAATCAAGGATTGGAACTGGATATGAGGATGACACTTTTAGAATAGATGACATAGATAATTTCACAATTGATTCTCAAAATAATTGAAGTTTATAACATATTGAGTTAAATTATTCAATTTCATTATCGCTTCGATGGAAAAAAATTCTTGCAGAATGTGTAAGAGTACTAGATTAAAAGAAATTGTAGATTTAGGATCATGTGCTTTAGCTGATAACTTCCTAACTGAAAGTCAGCTAAAGGAAAATGAAGGAAAATATCCGCTAAATGTCAATTTATGCCAAGATTGTGGTCTAACTCAGTTAGGGTATGTAGTACCAAAAGAACTAATGTTTAACAGGGATTATCCGTATGATTCTTCAACCACCACGAGTGGCAGTAATCATTTTATCTCGATGGGAAGAAGATTGGCTTCACGATTTGGTTTAAAGTCAGATTCACTTGTAATAGACATAGGAAGTAATACTGGAGTTCTGCTTTCTGGATTTGTACAAAGTGGTTGTAAGGTATTAGGTGTTGAACCATCATCTAAAATTGCAGAAATTGCTCAGAATAATGGAATTAAAACAATCGTTGCCTTTTTTTCTGCAGACTTGGCACAAAAAATTAGTAAAGAGTTTGGAAAGGCATCCATCATAACGCTGACTAATGTTTTTGCACACATTGATGACCTGCATGATTTTATGAGGGGAGCAGATGTTTTGCTTACAGAGCAAGGAATAATTGTCATAGAAGCACCATACCTATTTGATCTTATTAGTAATCTCGAATATGATACGATTTACCATGAACATTTATCGTATTTGTCACTAAAGCCTTTAGATAAATTTTTTACAATGTTTGATTTCGAAATTTTTGATTTAGAAAAACAGAATATTCATGGAGGTACAATGCGTTATTTTGTTGGTCGTAAGGGAACAAGGCCAATTAATAAAATTGTCAACGAGACAATAGAAATAGAAAACACACTATACAAACAAGATAATTTTTTAAAATTTTCTGCCAGGGTAACAAATCATGCCGGGCGACTACTAGCCATGATAAAAGAATTGAGAGAGGAAGGCAGAAGAATAGTTGGATTGAGTGCTCCTGCAAAAGGTAACACGTTGTTATGTTTTTCAAAGATTGATTCAGACTTGTTAGACTACATAACGGAAAAGAATCCATTGAAAATTGGAAAATTTACTCCTGGAACTCACATTCCGATTTATTCGGACGCTGTTTTAGTTAAAGATAAACCGGATTATGCGTTAATTTTAGCATGGAATTTTGCAGAGGAAATAATGCAAAACAATTCGGAATTTAGGAATAATGGTGGAAAATTCATCATTCCCATACCAGAACCCAGAATTATCTAAAAGGTTATTCTTTGTTATTTTTTAGTTGAGAAAGAATTTTGGTTTGTTTTAATGCTATGAAACCTGCAATAATTGAAATCCAACGTGTAAAAATTCTTATAAACACAACTGCTGTGACTGCAATCGGAAATTCTATTCCAAGATGAGAAAGGAATCCAGTTAAACTTCCCTCAACTACTCCTAAACCAAGAGGAAGGAAAGATATTACGCCGAGGATTATAGAAGTAGTGTATGTTGGGATTATTACCAACATGCTAATGGAGTCAATACCGAAAGATCTTAAGACAAAATAAACTGTCAAAGATTCAGTTAACCAAAATAATGCAGTTAAGGCGGAAGAAAGCAGAAAAATTTTTTTGTTTTTAATTAATGAAACAAGTATTTCATGTGCATCAACAAGTATTTGTGAGTATTTATGCAAGTATTTTATTTTGGAAATAAAAGATAAAGATTTGTTAAATGATTTTTTTGATAAGATTATCAAAGTGAATGTAGACACAACTGCTGCTGCTATTGATAGGACTATTAGGCTGAATTCAAAAAACCACATCCCCAATAACGATATGATGATAATACCAACAATATTATAATAATTTTCCACAATTACTATAGGTGCAGTTTTTTTCCTAGCAATACCAAATTTTGTTTTTAAAATTTGGGCTTTGATCAGCTCGCCTACTTTTCCTGGGATTATTGTCAGTGCAAAACCGGAAATAAAAATCTCAAAGCTATTTTTTAGCGGAATATTAATTTCTATATTTTTGAGTAGAATATTCCATCTGATAAATAATAAGAACCATCCAAGTGGTATTAGGCTCAATATGATTGGGAGGTTTACATAATTGAAATCATAGATTTTATCATGAATAGTACTAAAATCCGATACAAGTAGAAAAACAACATAAAATGCTACTGCGCCTATTATTATAAGTAAAAGTGTGTTGATGGGTTTCATTTTATGAATCACAGACTGGAGATTTTTTCTTTCGATTGTTTTAACAGATGCATTGGGTTTTTTTCAAAGAGCCGTGAGATAATCTTTTGCTATTGCACCTAGACAATAAAGATAATGATAGGTCAGATTGTAAATGAGAAGATCATTAATTCACATGATATATCATCATGGTTTGTCAGTCAACCTGTAATTCAAGGAGAATCAATTCAATAATTAAATAATATTGATTTTTGAAAAGATATGTGCACTACAAAGTAGCAGTAATTGGATTAGGGTATGTCGGATTATCACTATCTACATTTTTGGGAACTAAGACTGATGTGATTGGCGTTGATTCTGACTATGAAAAAATTAGATTACTATCAAAAGGAAAATCATACTTTTATGAACCCAAACTTGAATATTATTTAAAAAAATCAATTAGAAAAGGTCTGAGATTTTCAAACGATTAAACGAGATGTGTTTGAATGATCCGGTCAGAGTCATTGCGATTGATAATTTTATTACATCTGGTATTTATGGTAAGCAATCAATTGAAGATTCTAACGTAAAATTCATTCAGCATGACGTCACACAACCTTTGACAATTGAACAAGATGTACATTTCATTATTCATGCCGCTGGCATAGCTAGTCCACAATATTATCAAAAATACCCTCTTGAAACATTAGAAGTTGCAATCACCGGTACTAAGAATATGCTAGAGTTAGCAAGGGGAAAAAATGCCAAATTTACATTTTTTTCATCTAGTGAGATTTACGGTGATCCTGATCCCAAAAATATACCAACAAAAGAAGAGTATAGGGGAAACGTTTCGTCGTTAGGCCCACGTGTATGTTATGATGAGAGTAAAAGACTCGGTGAAACGCTGTGCTATATTTTTAGTCATTATTTCAATGTCAAAACCAATATTATCAGGCCTTTCAATTTTTACGGTCCCGGTATGCAAGAAAAAGACTTTCGGGTTTTACCTAATTTTGCGAGTAGAATTAAGGCAAAAAAACCCCTGCGAGTATACGGTCAGGGTAATCAAACAAGAACGTATTGTTACATAACTGATGCTCTAACAGGATTACTGAGAGTTATTTTGATGGGATTACCAGGCGGAGTATACAACATAGGTAATCCTGAACCCGAGGTATCGGTTATTAAATTAGCTCAGATAATAAAGCAAAACATCAGCCATGATATAGAATACGAAGTAATCGACTATCCAGATAATTACCCTACAAATGATCCTACCAGACGTTGTCCGGATATTGAGAAGGCGAAAGAACATTTGGGTTACAGTCCTCAAGTGAAATTAGAAGATGGACTACGTAGGTTCTTTTCGTGGACAGACTTGAATTACAAAGGAGAATAATTTGCAAAAAAATCAACATAAAATAAGCATAATAATACCGGTGTACAACGAAGAGAAAACAATCATACCTATTTTGAAATCTGTTAATGAGCAGAAAATTAACGACGTAGAGTTTGAGATTATTGTTGTTGATGATGGCTCTATTGACAATTCGTTAAAAATTTTGAAAGAGCATGAGGAATTGTTTTCAAGATTAATAGAATTAAAACCAAATATTGGAAAGGGTGGAGCTGTTAAAGCAGGATTAAAAATTGCAACTGGAGATTATGTGTTATTTCAAGATGCCGATCTCGAGTATGATCCGAATGATTATGATAGGCTCTTTTTACCAGTGAAAAAGTTTAATGTTGATTTGGTTGTGGGAAGTAGACTTACCGCACCTCCCCTTACAAGAGTACATTATTTTTGGAATAAGAAGGGAAATCAGTTTATTACCACAGTTTTCAATTTTTTAAACAACACTACGTTTACTGACATATACAGAGGATATATTTTGTTTAGAAGAACATTGATAGACCCAGACAAGTTGGGAACAACAGGTTGGGAACAACAAGCAGAAATTTTGAGTAAAGTTGTGAGATCCTCAAAGATATACTATGAAGTGCCGATTTCGTATTACGGTAGAACATATGAAGAGGGAAAGAAAATCAAACCAAAACATATTTTAAAAATCATCATCACTATTATTAAGGAAAGAATATTTTCTAGTCTGTAATCAAAATACAAAAATGAATATCAGAAATAGAAAACAGAAGAAGATTTCCAAAATTCGATTTGGAATAATAGGTTGTTCATCAATTGCAGAAAGAAGTACAATTCCAGCTATTTTACAGTCTAAACAGGCAGAACTACACATGATTGGAAGTCGTTCTACTCTTAAAGCAAAAAAGTTTGCAAAAAAGTTTTCTTGTTCTTTGTATGGTGATTATGATTCCGTGTTAAATAACAAAGATATTGATGCCGTTTATATTTCGCTTCCAATTGCTCTGCAAGAAAAGTGGATAATTAGAGCAGTTGAATCAAAAAAACATGTGTTGTGTGAAAAATCTGCTGTGTTATCATACAATGCAGCTCAGAACATAATCAAAATATGTAAAAAGAATCAGGTGAGATTCATGGAAGGTTTTTCTTTCTTATCTCATCCTCAGCATGCAAAGGTATTGCATATTATTAAAAACAAATCATTTGGCAAAAAAATAGTTTTTTTGAGTAGATTTTTACTACCTATAAAAAATACGCCAAGTAATTTTCGTTTTAACAAAAAACTTGGCGGCGGTTCATTAAACGATGTTGGATGCTACATTATTGCTGCTAGTAAATTTATTTTTGGAAAAAATCCACTCTCAGTAGATTGTAAATTATTTAGAAATACAACCGATACAGTTGATACTATCGGAACAATTTACATTACATGCCAAGAAAAACAAGTAGTGTTAGGGGTTTTTGGATATGGAAACTCATTTCAATCACAGTATGAGGTTATTGGAACAAATGGAATTGTAGAGGTAAAACACGCATACAACATTAAAAAAAATAAATCAGCTATAATTGAATTAAAGACCAAGAATAAATCTATAATATATAAAATTCGTCCTTCCAATCAATTCCAATACATGATCGATGACTTTTGTAAAACAATATCAAAGAAATATACTGCCACAAATTATGAGAGAGAGTTTCTTATGCAGGCTAAAATTATGGAATCTGCAAGAATATCAAGTTCAGAGAATCGAATTGTTAACCTAAAAGAGATTTAAATGAATTAGATTTAAGCAAATTGTTGTTAACAAAAATGGTGATTCCTGCAGCTGGTCTCGGCTCAAGATTGCTGCCTACAACGAAAGAGATTCCAAAAGAAATGATGCCAATATTTATCAAAAACTCCAGAGATGGAGTTGTTGTTAAGCCATTAATTCATGCTTTATTTGAAAAGTTTTCAATGATGGCTGGGCTTTGCAGTATTTTAGTTATGTTGGATATGTGAATAATGAAGTTTTCAAGACATACTTTGTCGATGAGAAAAATATTTCAAAGAATAATTTTACAGGTTTAGAAAGAATTAGATTGACAGGTAATTCAGTTGAAGATATAATTAAAGATGGCGAGAAATTAGGCTTGACATATTTGGTCATTGAGAACGATCAGTTTTTTCATAAATATTTGAACGATATTTATGAGAATGAGAATAAGTATCCATACTTGGAAAAAATCTTTGATTCCGAAAATATGAATTATCAGAAATTAAAAATCAAAGTATTCAAAATAAATTTTGATCTATTTCATGAGATAAATAGTTAGAAATTTTGTCTTAGCTCATACCTACAGTATATACAACGGAATTTTTGAATTTACTTTTATCTAAGATGTTTCTACCGTCAAATACCAATAGGGGTTTTTTTGCATTTTTGAAAGATTTCTCATCTAATTTGGAATAGATCTTGTGATCAGTTGAAATAAAAATTAATGTTGCATTTTCCACTACAGAATACAGATTTTTTGATAACAGAATGTTTTTTGGTAGTTGTTCATCCATGTCAATAAACGGATCATGAATAGACACACTCCATCCTTTTTTGATGAATTCTTTAACTACTGTATATGTTGGAGATAATCTAGAGTCCGTTACATCTCCTCGAAATCCTAGACCCAATATAGCTATTTTCTTTTTTGAAGCATTATTTTTTACTAGTTTAAGAGCATCGTTTACGCATTGTATAGGCATATTGTCATTCATTTTTCTTGCAGACTCTATCATGTGCATGTGTTTTCCAGTTTTTTTGGCAGAATTAATGATAAATCTAGGATAAACAGGTATGCACAATCCTCCAACGCCAGTACCAGGATAATGTAAATGGCAATATGGTTGAGAATTTGCTGCTTTTCTTGCTTCCCAGTAATCTATATTGTTTGATTGACAAAATATCGCCAATTCATTTGCAATCGCTATGTTAACATCTCGGTATATCCCTTCAAAGAGTTTTTCAGCTTCTGCAGTTGAGATTGAAGATATTGTTAGGACACCTTTTTTCGATATTATTTTTAATAATGACTCTCCAAATTTAAGACTCTTTTTACTAAAACCTGCAACAATTGCAGGGTAGTTTTCTTCTATATCTTGAAGGGCTCGTCCTTCAAATATCCTTTCAGGATTGTATATTAGATAAAAATCCCTCTCAACTTTAAGACCGCTTTTTTCAATAATTGGCAAAACAATTTTTTCAGTAGTGCCGGGAGGCAATGATGGACAAATTACAACCGCATCTCCTTTTTTGATTCCCGCTGTGATATTTTTCGTAGCTGAAATCAAGGCATTAAAGTTGATTTTTTTATTAGAAAAAGCAACTGGCACGGCAATAATTTTTACATGTGAATTTTTTGAAGCGTCAATACCATTAGTAGTTAGAATTAATTGACGATCTTTAAGCGATTTTGTAAATGTGTCGGACACAAACGGTTCTTTAATATGAGATGTTGATGATCTGATTTCTGAGAGTAATTTATCAGATATGTCTATTCCTATTACTTTTGCACCCTTTCTTAACCAAGCCGCCGCTATTGGCCCTCCAACGTTCCCTAGACCATATACAGAGATTATCATTTTCTGATTTCGAATGAGAGAATCTAAATTTTGCAAGATTAAGCTCCTATATTCAAACACTAATTTAATTTAGTGTTGAGTTGAGATGTGATTTGCTTAAGATCATTCGGATTTCATAGCCATCATTTTTATTAGTAATTTTTAATGGCCAATATGGCCAAATTACATTACATAGTTTTGCAAGACCAGATCTATTCAAAATTCGATATACCCGTTGTGTGTTGAGCTGCTTTATTGTTGCCAGTGAATCACACAGATGAATTTTAAAACCTAATTTAGTAGCTAGTTTCATCAGTGATAATTTAGAAAAATGCCAAATGTGATCAGCATTTGATATAGAGTTATTCAAAGTTTGGGCATTGCCACAGTCAGGAACTGCAATTATCAAACATCCATTTTCATGTAATAAATCAGAGCACTTTCTTAGAAATTGATCAGGTCTTGGCACATGTTCAACTACGTGATAAAGATAAATTATATCGAATTTTTTTTGAAATGAAATATCTTCCAGCATACCATTAATGCATTTCCCATTCTTTAATTTTTCATTTATCAGTTTTGCGTTGTGATCGTCAGGCTCAATACCAGTTACATCGAATCCTAGTTTATCAAACATTATAGTATGAACACCAGTACCTACACCAATTTCTAGAATAGATTTTTTAGAAGAGAGAAATTTTTTACAATAAGAATACATTGAAGACCAATTTAATGCAAAATGTTTACCTTCTTTATTAGTAAAATCGCTTTTTATCATCTCTTCAATATTATAATTAGCATCTCGCCAAAAATTTTCTTTATACCGTTCTTTAAGATATTCTTGAGAAGGAGTATGCGACGTTTTAACATAGTAAAGATTACATGATTCACAATGTTCGATGGGAAAATTTTTTGCATTATTACCATATGAAGAAATCTGTGTGCTGCCACAAATCAAACAATTCATAATTGAAACTAATTACTTGGCAAAATAATCTTTTAGTAGACAATATTTCAAGCATGAACTCATATCAGCATTGCTTAACGCGTATTTGATTTATTTATATGGATATTTGATATTTTTAGAATTTTGTTGTAAAGATTTGGCCTATTTTTATTTCACCTGAGTATTCCGTTACAAGAAGCAGCCCAGACAAGCATAACGATGAATTTGTTGTAAATTTTCATTTGAAGTAAATAACCTCACAAACAGGGGGAGAATACATTTTTTATTTTTATTTTAACGTAAATACTGATCCATTCCCACCGTGCGGATTAATGTGTTTTTAAAATTATTTTTATTTAGTATGTTTCTTCCATCAAAGATAAGTAAGGGTTGTTTTACTTTGACAAACTATGATTTTTTCGTTATTTCGATAACAGTCTGTAAGTTTACATTCTTTCCGCTTTGCCCGCTTTCCTGCGATCTTATTATGAATTCGCTAGAATCCAGACCACACTTCAGTAATGTAC
>Ga0194131_10000471_pt1 | contig 68080 bp, 91 predicted proteins | sample TA2KigO120mmetaG_FD_148631 | JGI IMG/M metagenome (GOLD analysis project Ga0194131, IMG submission 148631) | Freshwater microbial communities from Lake Tanganyika, Tanzania - TA2015053 Kigoma Offshore 120m | ecosystem: Environmental > Aquatic > Freshwater > Lake | place: Tanzania: Lake... | reverse complement strand
ATCGTTCGCAAGAACTGAGAGACACTCTCGCAAGAGAGAGCCCGACTCGCAAGAGTCGGGCTCTTTCTGTTTCTACCGATAGTCAGCCGAACTCCGTACCGAGAATGGTACGGGGTTCTTTCTCTTTCTGCCACGTCGACTAGGCGCGATCGGTGAAGTGTACCATTCTTGTCCCGTACCATTTATGTCCCGCTCTGTGTAATGTTACCAAGCGGGTTATAAGGTTACGATCGGGTAAGTTTAGTGTGTTTATTTCTTTATGAGATACTAATAGAATACTTTTGACTGGCGTAATATTACATAAGCCTCATTTCTTTAATGTAAGTTTACACAGCATAATCCTTTATGAGAATCATTCCCATAAACCAGCCATAAAGCGAACATCTGTTCGTGTTGCAAGGCTATTGGATATCCGATAGACTAATGGCGTGCCAATAGGTACACTCAACCACGAGAAAGGTAACTTTACAACGTGACTAGGAAATATTACTTCACAACTGACGGGACTTATGGTTCTGCCGATAACTTGGTCATCATTGACGCAAGTAAGTTTACACCCGAAGAGTGGGAATGGATAGAGCAATCCACCGATACTGACCGTCAGCGTATGGCATCGCTAGTCGGAATCCGTGCTTGGTATCGCAAGCACTACCATTACGATGATGGAATGTTACCCTGTAAGTTCTGTCACTTTACCGAAGATGAGACTACCGAATGCGGGTATGTCTGGATGACTTGCGATGCCGATGACGATAACGGTTGCGATTGGGGCAACAGTTAAATAACACAGCAGTAAAGTTACGCTGGGGAACCCCCCGCCCCGGCGTAACTTTACAAGCCATATAGGTAATATTACACGGTAATCTTACGCGGGTGGAGCAGACAGCGCCAGCGTTTCTGACACACCCGTTTGAGAATGGTTCCTATTCTTATTTTTTTTAGTATGAGTTTGTAATATTACACCTATGTACCATTTGTGGTACATAATGTAATTTTATAAGGCCGTACCCTTTATGGGACATCATAGGATACAAAAAAAACACGGGGCATTTCTGCCCCGTGTCTTTTTTGGTACTACTTACTTAGTTAGGTAAATGAAAACTAGGTAAGCATCGTTGTTTGTTGGGTCGCAAGCGTCACTAGTACCATTTACCAATTTGCGACAGTACGCCACTTTTGCTATCCGACTATCTACCCTGCTAAGTGTCTCTAAACGCTGGCGTACCGTGTTTTCGGGTCGCAAGCACGACACTTTGCCTTCTTTGTTTTCGTGTACCATTTTGCGTACATCCACAACGACACCGTTATCGGCGCACCACTCACGAGCATTTTTGTCTGCTGGCATAGCAATTCCATTTAGTGCCTTGCCAATAGCAAGGTTTAGATACTCGCTATCGTAAATGGGTTTGGCTGGGATTTTTGCTAGTACCTTGTTGGCAGTACCAATTTTGGTACTAAGTTTTTTGGCAAATGCCTTTGCCTTTGCCGTTGTTGCCTTTGTTACCTTCTTTTTTTTCACTTTGTTTTATCCTTTGTTTGGGGACTACCCTTCGTAATCCGTTGCCCATAGCCTACCAGCCCAAAACCTTACCCACAACTATCCCAAAAATGGTACAGATACTTTTGTTATCGGCCCGCTAACAATAGTTAGCGCATAGCTTTGATGTTATGTAATATTACCAAGCGGGCTATGTATTACGGCTGTGTAATTTTAGTGGATTTACTTCTTTATGGGTAACATTACGGGCGGGTGTGGCGCGCCTAAACCCCCCGCGCCACACCCGTAAGATTACAGGCAAGATACTTTACAAATTTAGTGTCTTTATGTAAACGTAATATTACTTTTGACTCAACGTAATAATACAAAATACCATTTATGGGATAGTTGGAAGCGATTACCGGGCGTGGTAGACTATGGGTAATGCCAATAGGCAGGACAACTACTCACAGAAAGATTACACCAATGGAAGAAATGAATAAGGAAGAATGGCTAACGGTGATGCGCTTCGCTTGCTTTCTCGTTGCCGAATTCTCAATTAGAGTTGCGTTGACCGTCGAAAATGACGTCCCCGTAACTAAAGACAATGTTGAGCAATTGTTGTGTGATGCCATTGATGGTACACAGATGGCAACACAGGGAGTAGAAATTGCGGAAGCGTTAGAGTCTGGTAGTGTTACAGCAAGGTCGGCAGACTCGTTTGAGTATCTCGCCAAGATGCTAGACATCGTGGAGTGGCACTACTCTTACCTAACCCGTAATCTGACACCTACGGAAGAATTGAAAGAAGGGTACTTGCTCGCCAAAGACGCAATTGCCCGCCTTGCCAACTCGTAGACTTACGGCGCAGTAAAGTTACGTCAGGGCTAGGAAACTAGCCCCGGCGTAATTTTACAAATTGATCCAGGTAATATTACGCGGGTGTAAGGATTGGGGGGGTTTCAATCCTTACACCCGCAGTAACATTACACACTTATAAACATTATGGAATGCGCAATTGTAACATTACAATGGCCAATCCTTTATGGTGGATAATGTAATCAGGTGATCGCGTAACAATACAAAGTACCATTCTTGGTATGGTTGGAAGCCATTTCTAGGGCTGCTATGATGAACGTATCGGCAAAGGGTCGATGAAATACTCACAGAAAGATTACACCAATGAGAGTGGAACGAATGACGAGTGATGAATGGGTAGCGCTATGGCAAGCGCTAGGTCGTTCATTCAATACCTACTGCGAGGTAGTCTTACTCAGACTTGACGAAGACGAGACACCACCGAGTGAAGAACTTACCCGTAAGTTTACCGCTCAGGTTGAAGCCAACATTGACTTAGGGCACAAGATAAGTCGTGTAAGAATACAACTTGACGGGCAACTCAGTAACATTCCAGCGCAATCACCATTGACGCTTGAAGTGCTAGCAAACTTCCTAGACAATGTTGCGATAATGCAAGAAATTGAACAGACGTGTAACAATACAGAAAACTGTGATTGTGATGTTTGTTCTACCGTTATGGTTCACGGCGAAGCCATAAAGTTCTTTGTAAAGTTACTCGCAAGCGCTGAAATCATTACAGCGCAGTAAAGTTACACCAAAACTAATCCTTAGTCCCCGGTGTAACTTTACATTCTATGCACTGTAATATTACGCGGGCGTAAGATTTGGGGGTTTTGAAATCTTACGCCCGTAGTAATATTACGCATTTATAAACATTATGGAGTACACAATTGTAACATTACAATGGCCAAATCTTTATGGTAGATGATCTAATGTAATAATACAAAGTACCATTCTTGGGACTGTTGGAACGCGTCCGGGGGGGTGGTAGACTGAACCCGTCGGCAACCCCGCCGATGATATGGCTCACGTAAGGATACACAAGTGAACAACGACAACCCAATCAGCCCGAACCCCGACGAACCGTACTTCATCCGACCGCTTACACAGACGGAGTTCCGTCTAGCCGTGCGTGAGTGCGGACGTGAAGTAGGTGAGTACGCTAGGCACGTAAGTTTACGCCTAGGTATCTGGAATATCCAACCTGACGAACACGACAAGCGGGTACGGGCAGACTTCTACCGTCGTGGATTGCTAACATTCGCAACGAACCACGCCAACGAAGGCGGTACTAATCTGACACGTGAGTATTCTTACCTGATGATGTTTGCGGATATGCTGAACACTTGGCATAGTCTGTTTGAGAAGTACGCTCAGGGTTGCGACTGTGATGAGTGTAACAATACGCACACTCTTTGGGTGATGTGCGACCAATATATCAAGGGCTTGGCAGAAGTAGAAGTTACAGCCGAGTAAAGTTACTCGCCTAGTAAAGTTACGTCAAAGTTGGGCAACCAGCCCCGGCGTAATTTTACAGCCTGTCATCAAGTAATATTACGCGGGCGTAACTTTACGAGTTCGTAAAGTTACGCCCTCAGTAACATTACGATCATACAGGGAAAATTGAGTATGTTTATGTAACTTTACAGCCGGGAAACTTTATGAAACCAATACCTAAGTAATTTTACGACAATGCTACTTTATGGTGGCAAACACTTGTTCGCCATTGACTGCGTAGGTTTTCCAACTTGCCTAAAACTACACAACCAATTCGGTGTGACTTTTGGCACACTCTCAAAAACCCTTGTTTTTATTGGGGTTTTTGGGGGTACTGACTGACGCTCCAATAGCAAAGGTTCGGTATCGGGAGTAGTTTGGTATCTAACAACGGAGCCCGAAAAAGAAGTAGGGTTCCAGAGGAGAAGGCAACAATGGCAACGAGTAAGGATGACTTTGAGGTAGTGAGTGAAGACTCGCTACAATTCTCAAAGCGTGGGCGCAAGTCCCAAGTATCCCCAGAATTGGTGAAGGGTATCTCATCCCTCACCAAAGGTAAGGCACTAGTCATAAAGTCAATGGCAGTGAGCCCGAATAGCCCGAAGGCAAAAACGGAGAAGGCAAAGCACAGTGCCACTATCCGTCAGGCAGGCAAGCAGGCAGGTAAGAAGGTTCGCATTGGGTGGAGTCCGTCAGGTATCCCCCAAGTGACTCTCGCCTAATCTGGCAAGGCTGTAAGTTTACTCCCAGCGCTAGTGGCAGGCGCTGGGAGTATTCTTACGCCTAATTTTTCGGTAATATTACGGGGGGCGTAATCTTACACTGACTGTAAGATTACGCCCACTGTAACAATACACACATGTAAGATTACTTGAGTACGCGATTCTAATGTAATCTTACGGCCGGAAAACTTTTATGAAATCAAACGTAATTTTACGGCCGTGCTACTTTACGATCATTATCTAATCCAATCTTTCAGCTAATACCCGACCTAATCAGTCAACTTTATGGGTTCTTTTGCGAACGTCTGTTCGTGTTGGGGTTCGCCAATCGGCTGATAGAATGGCTCTTGCCATCTTGACCCGTACCACGGTCAACCTAGTAGGCGGGCGGTAACTTTACCGCCGAGCATCGGCTAGGTCGTGGTGTGATGGTGTGGTAACTTTACCACAAGTGTGGGATTGCTAGGCAGTCAGCGAACCCTAGTGCCGTGTAAGGTAACGAACACGGCTACCAAAACTTACAGCAAGGGGCAGTAGTGGTACTACTGTTCTTATCCGTTAGTTCCCTTACTCACACGAAAGGTTACAACGATGTCCAAGAACACGGGCAACGCTGACGACCACGAGTTTGAGATTGTGAACGAGAGCGAACTCAACTTCGCTCGCCGTGGCAGGAAGTCGCAAGCCGACCCCGCCATCGTTGCGATGATTGGAAAACTTACCCCAGGGCAAGTTTTGACAATCAAGAAGTTGCGTGTTGACTTGACCGACAAGAGCCGTAAGGCTACGGTGTCGGCACAGTTGCGCTCAGCAGGCAAGCAGGCGGGGGTCGTCGTGGACATCAAGTTCACGGTCGACGGTATCCCTACCGTGCGTCTGCGTTCACGCTCACGCAAGTGACCGTCTAGCGATTGCTAACATTCCTGTAAGATAACGTCTTACGGCTCTTAGTACTAGTCGGGTTGGCAACCGACATAGCCTTTGGGTGGCAACAGCAGGTCGTCTAGCGGTTGCGTAGTTTTACAAGCACTAACCACGCTTGTACTACGCAATCGCTAGGCGATTTTTTTTTGCTCTGTCGGTGTACCATAACTGCCCCGTACCACAACTGCCCCGGCGTTGACTTACACGATCGTAAAGTTACGCCGGCCGATTTTTTTTGTGCGAACCAGCGTAATATTACCAACGGTAATAATACAGCATTCTTTTAGACTTTTAGTGTGCTTATTCCTTAGCGGTAATATTACCTTTATGGAATACTTTATGTAATGTTTCGTGGGTGTAATGTTACGCTTCCGTAACATTACAACCATCGTAATATTACACCGGCTCTCAACAATTTAATAATCTTTATCCTAATCAATTTGGTAAGCTCGTTGTGAACCTTTATCCAATTGGTAATTTTACATTTCATCTTTATGGTTATCCTTATGGCCGGTAAAATTACAGTGTAATATTACACCGTTGTAAAATAAAAAAAAAGATCGCGTTTTAGCTAATGTTTTATCCGGGACTCGACACAATACAAAAGAAAAAGGGTGGAGATTTCTCCCCACCCAATTCTTTATTCTTAGACTTGCGAATAGGCTATGTCAATTCCTTACGGAATTATTTGGTTTTTCCCTTGCCGAATTTCGCGGCTGGAATTGTACCTTTGTGCCAACGAATTGCGACACTCATTCCCAATTTCTTTGCCAATTGGCGAATTTGTGCGCTAACCGTTGCCTTGTGGTTTCGGATTTCTTTCGCATCAACCATTCCCGAAGGAATTGCCTTTGCGTTGAAGAGAACCCAACCATTTGGGTTTTTCTCCACCTGAACCCGAACGTTTTGGACTTCCTTATCGGAAATCTTTGACTTTCGCCCACGTGAAGTGAATTCCAAATCGTTCTCGTTCACGATTTCGAATTCGTTGTTGTTGTTGTTATCCATTTCCTTTGGCATATTGCTACCTTTTTCTTTCTTTGTTGTTATTTCTTTTTTTTTACTTATTTCAGCCTATTCGCAAGGCTGAGACGAGCCTACCAGCATATCTAAAAAAAACCAACCTGAAACTAAAAAAAATATAATACGCGATCCATAGGGCGAGCTTAACTCCCGGCTTTGTTTTACCAAATAATTCGGCAAATACGCGATCTATTCTTTAGCTTCGGGCCCTGTAATATTACGGTTGGTAATATTACGATGTAATATTACAGTGGAGTGCGTAAAAATTTTTGTCTCATTCTTTATCTAATGTTTTAGTGAAGGTAATACCTTTATGGGGCATCTATAACCCCACCTATTACCTGGGCAGTTAGGCAACCCTAACGCTGACAAATTCCATAGATGTAATTTCGATCTAATGAGTAATCGGTATGAGAAATTGTATGGGAAATTGTATGAGTAATTGTATGAGTAAATTAGTTCCGGGTTCTTTGATAAATCATCTCAGTTCTATAATCATCTATACCCACCTAAGTACTATCACTTATTCAATTATTTATCTTTTCCGGCCCTTTATGCTGGGTCAAAACCGTCTCTTTATATGGGCTTGTGAAAAAGTGAAGGTTTTTGATTACTTTTTGTGGATTTTTACCCATATTTTTATAATACACCATATAAATTATTAAATTTATAGGCATTATGGAGCGCTTTTTACCTCTTTGCAAAGAGACGTAAGCTTATAAATAGATGTAGTTCTATCTACGAAACAATTGGCATGCCAATTGTCTACCTTTGTCGTACCACTCTATCAAGTCTTCTCCATAATGTGTAGTTACAGATAACTTATGTTCTTTAAACCCGCAAATAAATGCTTTGATCTTATTCATCAATCCGCTTTCTGGTTTCATTGATCTTTCCAGTAATCAAATGCTACGACTACAAACATAGCAATTACAAATATAGAGAATACTAATTTATCCCAATCCATATTACTTACCCCGCATTTTTCTTTGTTTTGCTTTGATACGACGCTTTGTATCTTCCAATTCATTTAGACAAGCCCCGCAAATTGTCTCATCTTCGGCATATTCTTCTGGGAGCTTATATCCACATCCGTTTTCACACCACCGAATTTCTCTATTATCACTCAAATGCCTTAACTCATTTATTATATCTTCTATATCCACCATATCTCCGGGCGAATAGTTAAGAATACAATGATCTATAATCTTTCTTATGTTTATCATACATACCTCCTTATAGTAATTACATTATCTCCTTGCGCATCTCCCACAATTTGGCTTTTAAAGCCTCGGCCAATACTTCTAACTGTTTTTTTGTTATAAGACTAGATAATAAGCCAACCACATACTCTGTTGAATTATCACCCCATAAAAACTTGGAACAATCAACAATTGTTTGCTCGAGTGCTATTCTGTTATCGTAAGAAGGTTCACTCATTATTAAACTCATATTTGTCATCTAATCCTATTTCATCAGCCCGAAAGATTGCGTCAAGCAGTTTCTTTGCTCGAACCCGCTTTTTAACCCATTCATCTTCCTGAGCCATTTTAACCCATTCATCTTCCTGAGCCATATCCCTTGTTTCTTCGATCTTTTCATCAATTATATCCAGCACATTAGAATAAGCCAAATACTGACCTTTCCAAAAGAAATGCTCTGTGGCAGAGTTGGTATTATTCATTATCTCAAAGGCATAATCCTTCAAGTCAACGATTGTCTTGCGTTCCATTTCATCCTTCTTTCTTATATAAATACCATATTAAAGCCCCAATTATTGCCCCGGCAATCCACATAGCGATTACCAACTTTGTAAATTCAGGGAATGTCGATTTAAATTGATTGTTTAAACCTAGCATACTTCCTCAACATCATTCAACATCCAACCACTAACATCAATATCATAGTAATCTGCAAGAGTTCGTATTGCTTCATCCGTAGCATCTTCTTCATCCAATGCTTCAACTGATGTTGCCGTAATTACGGCAAAATCTTCAACAAATTGGACATTCCATAGCTTTGGTTTTTGGCCTTCTTCTTCACTTGGTTTTTTTGTTGCCATCTGATTTGCCCTTTGCTTTCTTTGGTTTTGGTTGATTTCTTTGGAATTTCAAGTCTTGAAGTACAAACATAACATAATCTACTCCTTCAAGATATCCATCCCAAAAAGCATATTCTGAATTACCATCTAATTCTGCGAATTTCTTTGCATTTGCCGCATCTTTTCTTATTTCGGCAATTTTTGTAAATACCCTGCTTCTTTTAAGTCTTTCTGCCTTGTCCATATTAATTTAATTTTTCTCCTAGTTCCTTGTAAATTAGGTCAATTTCTTCTGCGATGGTATCCCAAACTAAACTCGAAGGATAATCCAAGGCCCCATCTGAAATCCTTTCCAGAGCCCTTTCCCATACACTTTCTGATGGCGTATGCTCGAAATATGGCAGGCTTCTATCCCACCACATTACTAAGATTTTCTCTTCTGGTTTGTATGTACTTTGTAGCGTCTTAATTATTTCGCTGACCGTGTGTTCTTCACTCATATATTCTCCTGTATATTGCATAGGCTAATTTCATGTATTTATCATAGAGCCAGTCCATAAATATCTCTGCTCTATCCATTCCAGATTGCCCCAGTTTAATTAAAAACCCTTGTTTGGGGAATTTCCCGTATGGCTCATTTAGAAATTGATTAAACGCTTCCTGAGCGTTCTCAAGACCATTTGGGTCATCTGGATCAATAGTAGTTTTGGCTATCTTATTTACTGCGTCGCGCAAAACAAAATTGGATAGATCATCTCTAACATTTTCCGGTAGAGATAGATATTCCTCAAATGTCTCTGGGACTGATGGGATAAACTTATTATTTTTTGCTATCATTTTTCCTCCGAACAAGTGTTCGTTTTATGAAAATATTCCTTATGAATACCTGTATCAAATATTGGGAATGTTTATTTTAGAGTTGTGGACCGTAAAACCTGTCGGTTAGCATAGGATGCCAACCAGCATTACTTTTCAGAAATGAAAGTTCACCTTCCAAAATCATAGATAAAGCCGATGCTGCTGTCTTATAGTTGATTGAGTTTAATTCAACAGTAAGCGCTGTCCAATCATCTTCAAATATTTCTCCGGATTCAATTTCAAACTCTGATGAGTCTTCCCATTGTAAATCATTAAAATCAGGACTTGCCTCTACTTTTAGGAATGACCATATGCTACCGGGTTCTCCAAAGAAAATAAGTTCGCCAATGCCAAGTGCAATATTTAAGTAATTGCAGGCAATATGTTCAAAACCTCTGTATGTATTAATTTTGTTATCCATACCACTAATTTTTTTATCATCCCAATCCAGAGCAATAGCAGATGCAAAACCAGCAATACAACCGACGCTATCGCAATTGAATGTTTTTGTGTATGGACTAAGCAAACCACTAGATTTAAATACTGATGGACTCATTTTGCTAATATCCAACTCACCACTATCTTCTAACATAAGTTCTCTATCTTCTTGGTAAATAGCACCCATAAAGGTACACATATTAAAGTGATCTCTTCCATTAGCCAAAATTTGGTCAATTACTCTGGCGAGGTTTTCCTTATCTATATCTTCAACTCTGGTCTTTTTCAAAGCTTCTGCATTTTTATCAAGTACGGCCTTACTTTTTAACCAAGCATCATTGTGTTTATTGCGAAGATGAGCTTCATCAAATTTTGTCACAGTTTGCAATGCTTTTACAAGTTCGCCAATTGATGGTTTTTGTATTCTTGTCATTTTATTTCTCCTTAATGATTAGGTTTGTATGTGAATGTATTCTATTACTTACTTCATATAGATAGCGATCAACTTCATTATAGTCACCCATAGGCAATCTAATACCCTGCTCTCGCAATTCGTAAAAGATTTCTTGGATGAATCTAATTTTTTCTCCACAATCCATACCTTGTCTCACTGATTTGTAGTAGTCAATTAATTCTTGTTTGTCACTCATATTCAACCTCTATTTCCTGACCTTTTTCCCAAGGGAATGTTGTTATAATATATACCAATCTGTTAACAAAATACAGACCATTTAAGATATATTTATTATCAAGCATCGTCCAAACATTTTGCGGATTTACAGTCTTTAAGAGAGCAAAATCTTCCCCATATGTTTCATAATATTTGATCTGATCATTTTCACAATATGGCTGATACTTGTCAAACCAAACATCATAATCCATTTCAATAACTTCACTCATAATCTGACATCCTAGCTTCTAATTCTGATACTCTTTTGTTTAGAGTAGTAAGAATTTCTGTTACTGTTTCGAGTGATTGCATTACAATAGCGTGATTCTCATCTTCTAATTGTTTTATCTCCAATAACTTATTCGTTAAGGTATCTTTAGATTTCGTCATTTTATCACTCACAATCGTGTCCATAACTTGCTTCTTCTGCTGTTAGTTTTTTACCACACTCTATGCATTTTTTTACATAAATTGTATTGTCTTTGCCGACAAGGAGTTTCACCTTGTCGACAAAGACAAACCTTTCTTCATTAGTCTCGTCTGGCATATTTCCTCAATCCTATATACAACAGAAAAAGAATTGCAGCCCAAACGAAATAATATTTATTCTCCAGCATTAGGAACCAGTTCCTTTTCTTGATTCTTAATTCTTACTGCATCCATAAGATCCAAGAAATTCATAGCACTTGTATCAGCAGTTTGTTGATCCTCAGCATCAAGAATATTCAAACCAATTGCCTTACTGTCAATGCAAGAGTTGAATTCATCTGATGGACCAAGAATAGTATCGCTGATTTTGCTAACAACATTAGGATTATGATGTGGAATCTTGAATGAAATACCAAGTTCTTCAAAATCAACAAAGTGTACGCAATCCTCGTCATCAGATTTTTCAGTTACATATTGTACGTCTTCATACAATGCTTCATGATTAACTGAATTACCATACGAATCTTTTTGCACATAGTTTGGACAGAATGTTCCATTAGAGTCAAACAAATATGACATATTCAAGAAGATTTCTGACCAATCTGCTTCATTGGCATTATCGTGAATTCTTTGCATAATGCTAAGCATCACCCAAGACTCTTTGGTGAATTGCCAATTTTCATTTGACAAAATTACCACTTCTAATGGTTCTGTATTTGTGATGCCATTGCCTTCAAGTTCACCGCCAAGCAAATCTTGATACTTTTCAAAGATTTCCCTGTTCATAATCCAACCAACAGCACATCTCAAATCTGTTTCTGTTCTCAGATCATAACCAAAGTACCGACAGCTATCGCCATCTTCAACTATATCTGCTTCTTCATCATACCACTGCTCTTGAGATTTGACTCCCTGCTTGAGCATTTGTTGAGAGATATAGTTGAAGATATCCCTGTCTGATACCTTGTCTGCTTGTAGTATTCTACTTTTGAACATTATTGTCTCCTATTTTGTTAGTGTTATTTATTGTTTTATATTGCATTACTACTTTATGGGTGAATATATATACCACCTACATCTTTCGTTTTACCAAATAGCACACCCGGTCCATTACCTTCATCATCGGCAGATGGATAGATTATTGTGCCATTTGATAAAACAATAGCAACTGTAGACATTTGCTTGCACAATTCCCAACCTTCATCAACCAGTTCTTCTTTTGTCATATGGCGTATTGACGTAATTTTTTGACCAACTACTATATCAGCCATTATTTTTTCCTCGCCCTCTGGATTGCTTGTTTAGGAACTTTTGTTTCTGCTCTTTAGAATAGCGTGGTCGAAAATCATTAGTGCTATCAATAAGGATTTCACCACTTGCAAGTCTTCGCAAAGCATCCGATGCTTCTTTAAACGAAATAGATGACAATGCAATTGCTTCATCTGTCCATTGATCAGGATATTCACAATTGAGGTAATCAATGTCCTCACTAGTTTCCCATTCTAAACTACCATAATTTTCTGGTTCGTGATACGTAAGAAAAGACCAAATGCACCCACCATCACCATAGAATAGTTTTGCGCCAGTCTGTATCGGAATATTTAGAAAAGCGCAAGCAATACCTTCAAATGCTTCAAGATAATCTCTTGAATCTTCTCTAAGCCATTTTGGTTGTTTCCAATTTACTGCTTCTGCCATAGCAAAGCCAGCAATACAGCCTACGCTATCACAATTGAATGAGTTAGTAAAAGAATCAAGAATATTTTTAGTAGTAGAGCACTCGCTATAATGCATACTAAGTTTATGAATTGGACTATCTAGTTCATTATTTTCATTTCTTTTAAATACAGCAGAAGAAATTTTACCCCAAAATGTTGTCATATTGAAGTTTGTTAGTCCATTCAACTCAATAGCTTTAATAACTCGATCAAAGGCTTCTTGATTGTAATCTGGCTGCTGTACGCGATACATTTTTGCACTCAGAGCAGTTTGCAATTGATCATATCTTATATTTGAACTTTCACAATTATCAGTGTATCTCTTGGTATAATAATCGCCGTATATTTCAAGCATACCTTGCAGATCAATTTTTTCTATGTCTATTTCTGACTGTTTCATTTTATTCTCCTTGTTTTATTTTTTTGTTTTTATATTCTAACCATGATTCATTATATTTATTGCCAAATCGGCTTGCCCAAGCAAAATCTTTGTCTAATTTTTCTTGAAGGCCATAGCCAATAAGTTTGTCAAGAAAGTCATAGTATTCTTCAGAATTGACTTTCAATTTGACAAGATTCGCATTTTCTGGATTCTTGATCCAAATGACCGTATCATCTTTTACCGGCATAATCAAAGAATACTGTGAATTGATGTGACTCTGAATTCTTGCTTCAAATTCAGTCTTGGCATCTTGCTTTTGCTCAGCCTTTTTCTGTCGCTTCAATGGCATCTTGTACCTCCATAATTATCTTTTCTGCTGCCTTATCCATATTCAATTTGCTCCAGATATCGTCGCAAAATTCATCATCTTTGATGTTGTCTTTTGCTTTAATCCATATTCCTAATTGATTATTAAAAATTGGGCCGTCCGAAAACCTAACGGCACAAGTATCGTGATCAAATAGATAGTATTTATTACCATCATCATCTTGCCACGCTTTAATAACATAATAATGTTCTTCTCTGTCTATATTTCCGTGTCTTTCAGACATCTAATTTACCTTCTTTCCATAATTGTATTCTTGATTGTGTTGCTTCTAGCCAAATACCCATTTCATAAACAAGTTCATCAAATGACATTTCAAAAGGATAACGAGTAGACATAGTAATATGCGGCTCAATATTTTTTGGAAGGTTCTCCCAATGCGCTGTTAAATCATACGCCGATTGTACGAAATTAATTATAGCCTTTTCAAACCCTGCTATCGCATACGCTTCTTTGCGTAAATCTTCAACCATAGCCGATAAGTTTTCTATCGTTTTATAATTTTCTAGGTCAATATACATTAGTTTAGTTCCTTGTCTGCTTTGTCATTTGCCCATTTAAAAGCATCGTGACCAGATTTTTCACCAAAAAATGATTGATGCCATAGTTCACCATCTGCTTCATCTGATACCTCAGCATAGGCGAACATAGAATTGAGTGTGCTTTGATTTCTTTTGTCAAAGGCTGACGACTCCCATATTTTTACAGTCAAAACTTTCTCATCAGTAATTGGAAAACTAGGACTTGATCTTTGATAATCCCAAACAAGATACCAGTCATTTACCAATTCTAATGAATAATGTGGTTCAATATTAAAGTGTCGCACTGCTTGCCACTTTCTTTTCCATATTCCACTTAGTTAACTGATATTGCGCAAATCCACTTGTGGTATGAATGTAATTATCATTTTCATCAAACCAAAGTTCATCAAAAGCCTCTTCCCAATGAAATGGACTCATACTATCGTGAATACATTGAAGTTTGTTTAAGAGCATTTCATTCATTTGCCAATTTGGAACAGATTTTTTAATTATATTTTGAACTTCATGGCTATAAATTGCGTGTCCTTCAATTTCTTCGTCATAGAAAATTGGCTCTATTAGATGACCAACTGCACACTTTAATCCTGTGTCTGATTTATAGACACAATGACCATCTTCATCAAAGGACTTTGATTTTTGATCAGTGAGTCTTTCCTTAACCCAAAGCCACACCTGTTTATCGGTGCTAAGTTGCGTTAGAAAATTTTGGCTAAATGCTGTCATACATTCTCCTTATTTTTGTAGTAATGATATGTAAACCAACCGTATTTTTCTTCTCTACGATTGAATTCGTATTGCCAAGCGTATGGTTCATAATTGTCGTGTATCTCTTGAACATTCTCTAATAGACTTATATTGAATATCCAATTTGGAAGAGATTTGCAAATAGCTTCTACAATTCTTTTACCTCTTGTTCCCAGCCTTTCATTTGGCAATCCACCCTCAAATTCATCTGAATAAAATTCATCTAAGATAAGACAACCAACAGCACATTTTGTACCATCTTCTCCACGATAAGCACAACCGTCATTTGTATTTTCCGATTTCTTATTTTGATTAATTAAAAAATCTCTTACATATTTGTAGACTTGCTCATCTGTTTTAAGATTTGCAAGTTCATCTTTTATTGTTGTCATTCTTTATCTCCTTTGTTTGAAATTGATAATGCAATCATTGATGCTAATAGAAACCCAATTATAAATGCAAGTATTGTCTCCATTATTTACTTCCTTGTAGTTTCCTGACGATTTCTTCCCGTTCCAAATTTTCCCATTTTAATTCTTGATTCTTTCTAAATTCTTCTTGCATTCTTTTCATCTCTTCCTTTACAGGAAGGCCGGCTTCTTCTAGAACATTAATGATCATATCTAAACAATCGCCATCTGAATATATTTCACCCGGCATAGATACAATCTCCATTATTTCTAATAGAGCCATTGATTCGCTTTTTGCCATAATATTCCTTTCTTTATTAACACTATTGGCTAGAGATAAGCAGAAATTGTTTGCTTAACCACAACGGTTAAAGGTAGCTTGACATTATTATACTGCCATTTCCATAAGGGGAGTGGATACCCGAATCAGAACAACATAAATTCGGGGACATATAATAATGCACAATTTCCTTAAGGTTGAAAGGGATACCGTAGCCTATCTCTAACCAATAATACTAATAAAAGTTATACGGAAACGAATGTCTCGCATTCACTTATTCCGCATAGCTCTTATTATTGAAATACAAGAACGAGTTTTGTGTTAATCCGACACAAAACCCTTTTCAGCAGCTAGAGAACTTCTGTTTGCAAAAGTGCACTCAACTACACTTTTATATAATATGCAAAAACGAGTTTTTGGGATTAAACAAAAACTCTTTTCAGCCGTTAGAGAGCGTCTGCTTGTATTTCAAACCTTATTCGTCATCTAATACTTTTTCGTATACCACACGTCCAGTCTTTGTTATCATTTTTTTACCATTAAATATCTGCTTCCAATATGTATCATCTTCTCCAACCCAAGTAATAAACGATCCCGTTTTTACAAATGGAGCAATTGCTTGGAGAAAATATGTCTCATCACCAACTTTGTTATCATAAGCAAGGCCGATAATATTGCCTTTATTATCATAATCAGTTTCAAAGCCAAGTGCATCCAATATATCGTTTAGTGTTTTACAAATTTCTGGATAATTAGGTTCCATCCAACTAAACCATTTCATTGGATGATAACTCATACCTTTTGGTCGAGGATCACCATATTTCATTGCTTTACCATTTGGCAGAGTAAAACTTCCCCCACCACCTGACTTTAAATCATCTCTATCGTTTAGAGCAACACACGCTTCATATGCTTTTTTAAAGTCTTTCTTTGCAATTTTAAAGTCGTGCTCGTCAATTCGGACATAATATCCCATACATTATCTACTTTCTGTGAGTTGATTATTATTACATTGACCAATGTTTAGCCCCACCATTATCGTAAAGATATTTCGCAACCTTTAGATTACAGTCGGGCTTAAATAATCCATCAAGGTTTGTGCCACAAATATCTTTAGTGACTTTTTGCCAAGTTGAATTAATCTGTAATAAACCGCGATCTTGAGATTTATCACGATTTAATGTTTTGTTGTGAGCTTTGGGATTACAACGACTTTCTCTCCACATAATATAGGAAAACAATTCGACAGGGAAGCCCCTATTCCTTAGTTCATTTTCCCAAGTAGGACATCTTTTCGTTAAATCTTGAGGAATCGCGTTATTGATTTCTGATAGTATCTTTTGCTCTTGCACATAAGTTGGTTTTTCAACAATTGGTTTTTCAACTTCAACGACAACTTGTTGTACAACATATTTAGTAACTATTTCCGGCTCTAATGATTTGTAATAGCCTTTTGTGGTTGTATGACCAATTACTAAACCAATTAGAGCGCAATATATTAAACCAATAGTGCCAAGTATTGGTGATGATTTTATCTTCATTTTCCTCCAAAGTTTTAGGGTTTGCGTTGTAACGCATTAGCATTAGCATTTAGAAGAAACCGAAAGCAAATCAACAACTTTACTTTCGCTTTCTTAATCTAGATATAATAATCAGCCTCCTTTACTCATCTTCTTTAAATAGTGCTTCGCCAAACTTATCTGCAAGATTTGGGTGAAGAATTGAAATATTTGCCATTCTAAGACGAATATCTGTATTGTATTCTTCCAAATATTGCGACCAGGCTTCTCTGGCACTAATACCTTTTTCTGTTGCAATTTTTTCTATCAAAGTCGTAATGTGTAGCATACAGCCAAATAATAGACCTGGCATACCACTAGGGTTATGCGCAATATCGTTACCTATGCTTTTGCAAACGGATCCAATAATTTTTGTGTTTGATGTAAACCAGCTAGAAACTAATTGAGCAATGAAATCTGTATACAGAGTATCATTTGTACTCAAATTTTGTTCATCTGGTTCCCATTTAAAATCTTCATTCATAATAAAATCCTATCAGTTGATGTTCCTTGTTTAATATTGCCCTTGTATATTCAATACGATTGTTATCTATCCATTCTACCAAATCAAATCTACTTTGTCCAATTAAAGTATTTCTGACTTGTTTGTAATCATATATCACCATCTCCTTTCTTTCCATTTCCAATATCGCCTCTAATAATTGCTTTTTCAAATTCAGCAATGGTCATTCCTTTCTGTATAATATCATTAAAGTATTCTATATTCTTTGTTAATTCTCTGTAATTGGAAGAATTTGGATTATAAAAGTATTCTTTAAGATGACCAATTTTGTTTTGGCCGGTTGAATATTCAAATATTCTTGCGTTCCAATTGTCTGGTTTAAAACCAAACTCATTTTCACACATTTGTTTTGCTCTACTAACTGCTTCTTGTACGGAATTAATAGAATCTACTTTAACTGGTAGTCTAAATTCTACAATATAGTATTGATCAAATTTAGGCATATCAAGCCAAAATGTACGCTATTACTACTATGATAGCAAGAGGCAAAATAAGTATTGCTACTGGAATCAATAATACTGAACCAATTGAAAGCAAAAATATTCCCCAACAACACCACAAGAAAAATGTAAACTTTGACACTTAGCCCACCCTTTTAATTTGTGAATCTCGTGGAACTTTGATGATAAAATGTTCACCTGATTCATCAACAGAACATACGCCTGATTTTGAATCAATAATGTGGTTTGAATCCAACCTAAATAGTAACTTGCCAATACGAACTAAATGCCAACCGAAATTTGGTAGGTATTCTATGACATAATCCAGAGTTCCATACAAAGGCAAATCTATTGTTTTAATTTTAATTTCACCTTTATGGAGAGAAATCGGAGTCTCCTTGTAAAGTTGTAACATAAGATGACTTAATCTTTTGTCTGCCAAATTGCGGAACTCACGGAACATACTATCAGTAATACCACTTGAATAGTGGTCATATTCATGAATTATTGTTGCCAATATTGCTTTGATTGTACCGTTCTCTGCCAAGTCTTTAGAAATCAAAATTTTTCTTTCTTCCTTGCTTGACATATTAATTGTAATGCCCTCAATAGATACTTCTTCATTTGGTTTAAACACAGCAAGTGGATTCAGCATTTCACCTAGTCCCGGTTCAAAAAATGATGCAATCTTCATTGCTTCAACAAGTTTTGGATATTGATCAACATCTTCTTCGATATCGAACTTAGCGCTTTCGGAGATACAATCTTCACCTTTGTCAATAGCACAACCTATTGTTAGAAATATAAAAGCAGCATTTGTCGTAACAACAATTGGTCTTTTGCCAGCAGTCTTTACCAAAGAAATAAAGCCAGCAATTAGTGCTTGCTGTGGTGAAACGATTACTGCATTTTTCCCATTAACTTCGTGAAAACATTCTTTCCACAATTTAGATGGCGAAGTGTATGCCCAATGAATTTCACTAATCTCTGTAAATTCAATTAGATTATAATTAATGACCTTATCCAACAAATAATTTTTAATTAGATCCTTATCTTGACACTGGGCAATAGCTTTTGAAATCTTGACACGCTCAGTATTAGGATATTTCAGAGCGCGCTCTTCATTCATTTCTGCATTTTTAAGGCAATAGTCAAACAAACTAATTCTGTCATTGTCATTATATTTGTGAACCAACACTGTCTTGTGATAGATTCGTTCAGTCATATCATACTTTTTAAGAAATGATACCCCGTTATATTCACAGTCATAAATGACTTCTCTGTTCTCAGAGAAATATATTTCATGATCATTATAAATTTTAAACATATTCGGTGTTGCACGAATATATACAGCAAATTCATAAGGAACTTGTTTAATTCCGTCAACAAGTTCTTTGCGCCATTCACCGTTATCTTTGGCATTAGAGATAACTTCACGATAAATTTGCCATTCGCTATCCCAACTCAAAGTACCAGCATCAATAGTAAAAGAAGATTCTTTTACATATGTGTCATAATCATACACAACGCATTGAATTCCATCTTCTTCTCTTGATCTATATCTAAGTTGATAATCACCCTTGTCGTCAAAGCCAACAAATACAAAATCAATATTCATTCTCAATGCTGAGATTGGGGCATATTTAATACCTGAGCCAAATTGACCAATTGTATCTGGGTCTGACCTTTTGGTTGAAAGACCAAGTTTTTCCAAATGCAGTCTATTAACCCCGGCTGACTTATTCGATATCCTGATGTATTTCATAATTACCTTTCTGTTATTTATTAGTAAAGTTAATAGTTACCTTATTGAATTCTTCAATAATTCTTTCCTTAGTAACTTGGAACAAATCCAAGCCATTAATAAACTGTTTGAATTGCTCAACAGTAATTGATGGCTCATTGTATAGTTCAGAAAGATATCCTGAAGTAATTGATGGCTCATTGTGTAGTTCAGCTGTAACTGTTTGCTGATTCAATTTATCAACAGTTTCTTGCATATAACCATCTTTATTCTTGAGATATTTTTCTTTCTCTTCGTTGATACGAACTTCAATTCTCTCATCAACGAATTGTCTCAATGAATTAGTAATGGTATGTTCATAAGTGCTTCCAGCACCACCTTGCTTTTCACGCAAATGCATAGCCAAGTCGTAACGAATTACATCAATCACAACCCTAGCTGCTTCTTTAGCAGTATTGCAAGTGCCACCAGCAATAAAATTGTGGAGTTGTGTATCTATCCATTCGTTAATTTGACTGTCTACATCAATATCATCTTTAACTTCACTAGCAATTTCACTAATATCAATATTGCGCTCAATGACTGTTTCAATATTGGTTTCTAGTGTATCAACAATTTCGTAAGCATTGCTTGAAATGTAGTCATTAATCCAATCATCAGCTTTCTCTTCAAAAGTTGTTTCAGCCGCTGTGCCAGCAATTTCATCAACTTTTTCTCGAAAGTCATCTGAGCTTACAACAAAATTTGTAAGCGTTCCAGATTGTTTAAGTCCTTCAATTACTTGATCTAGCGAAAGATTGATTTTGATTTCAACCTGATTACTTTGTACTTCTGGTGTCATTTTTGTCTCCTGTTTGCTTGGGTTTACTGTATTTCCTGCCGTTTCTGTTCTTTCTAGGTATTCCATATTTTCTCCTTAGCGGTATATTTCACCGATAGATTCACAATACATCTGACAAAATTCCATCATTGGATCGTCATCTTTTACTTCCATTTGAGCACCATCAAACCAATCTTGGAAATGATAAACCGCTCTATTGATAAATCCATCTTCATCAAGATAAACTTCAATAAAATCAGCAGGGCCACCCGTACTCAATTCAATTCTGATAACTGTTTGTTTGGAATGACCCAATGGGAACTCATATAAACTTGATTCATTGTACTCACTATTTTTGTAATACTCTTCAACAAATTGATCAACCGCTTCTTCAGCAGGTTCTTCATTGTATGTCTTTGTGTATTCCTCAACAAAACGATCACGCTCATCGATAACCTGTTCATCAAATTGACCATTTGTAGCCATAATCATTTTATTGATTGACTCATTCCTGGATTTGTATTCTCCAGCAATTCTGTCCTTACACCTTATTTTATCTGTCATATATTTTCTCCTATATTCCGTTGACCAAATCTCGCTCAGCTATTTCTCTACCCTTAATATATTCTTCAATAATATTTATATTAAGAGTATCTAAGTAATAGTCGTTTAGTTCAGCAGAAGGTGGATTGTCTACTTTATTCATTCTGTCGTGATATCCACGCGCAAAGTAATACTTTCTACTGAACGAAACGCTATGTACTTTCTTTGATGCCATTTAGGCTTTTGCCCAAACCTGTTGTGGCAACAGATTCATTGGGAAATCAGGAAGGCGATTTGTCGTCAATTTCACGTTGTATCTGCTGACAATAAGAAATGGCAAAGATGTAAATGTAACTGTTTGACCACTGCTAATCATAGCTTGAGCCTGAGCAATAACCAATGAAGGATTGCCAATCTTGGCTAATACTTCACTCATACGCTTTGGGTCAACTTTCTTACCATAACGATGATAAATGCAACCAAGAGCCGAAACCATTTGGTCACGGTACATTTCAGTGTTATTTGGATATGCAGTTTTGAGTGTTTCCAAAGTCTTAGCCAAAACTGAAGCGCCAGCATTTGTGTAAACTCTACGAACAGTAGCAACACATCTGATTTTGTTAATACCGGGGCCTTCTTCAAATGAAGCACCAACTTTTGCTACAACATTTGCAATACCAACAGCAATTGGGTCTCCAGACACAATGCCTGCCTTAAAGATTTGCGAAGGCGTTGGCTTTGTGTGTTCCTTATTGGTAAGAGCAAAGATTTGCGCTTCATCTTGGAGAGTCAAACCGAAATACACAAGCGCATTTACATTTGCATCTTTCATATTCATCTCATTCAAAGCGTGATAGCGATGGCTACCGTCAATGATTGCCAATGTGTTATCATCACGCATTGAGACTGTGATAACGCCAAGCAAATCTGGATTGAAATTCTTTACAATCCTATTGATCTTTGCTTTTAGTGGCTTCCGTTGATATGTATAATCAACGAACATTTCACTGACTTTGACCAATGACGACATCTTTGAAATATGTCCTTCATTAAAGTTTGCGCCAAGAGATTCGTATTTTGTAGCAATTGCTACATTTACAACTTTCTTGACTTCTTTTTGTGTTACTGTTTCAGCAGTGTTTTGTTTTAGCACGGCCTTCTCCTTTTCTTTGGTTTGTACGGTATTCTTTTTCCTTGGCATATTTGCCTCCTATTGGTTGGATATTGCTATTACATCACTACTTACTACTACTAAACTGCCAAACAAAGTGTCATTCATTTCTCTTGCCATCATCATATCAGCAATAGAAAGAGCCTCATCATATGTTTTGGCATATATTTCAGTTTCTTTGGTTACTTTGAGACAATACTTCGTTTCCATATTTAATCACCAATTCCTTGGCTTCCTCCTTTGTTAAATTAATAATTGATCTTGTAATTTTACCTCTTTCACGTGGCGTAAAGCCACCCCAAACACCAAACTTTTCCTGATTGCTTACAGCAAAAACTAGGCATTCGTGAGCAACAACGCAATGATGACACATACTTTTTGCCAACTTAATTGTGTGCTTATCATCAGAGTAAAAATCAATCTGAGTAGCCGATTTTAGACAATAGGCTTTACTTCTCCAACTCTCACCCATATTTACTTCATCCATTTGATAGTTATCACTCATCACTATCCTTTCCAAAGTCTGATTCATAGAATGGTAGCATTTTAGATTCTTCTTCAAATTGCGGGATTATTTCTTCATTCGTTATTCTGAAATACTCTTGCCTTGTTTCTTCATCTGTACCAGACAAAATTGATTGAATGTGATACAGAATCGCAATAACTACACCGTATAATTTATCTTCATCTACTGTATCTTCATCATCGTGATACAAGTTAATAATATTCATCATAGCGACCATACGACTATTAGAGTCGTCATAATCAGTTTGTTCTATGAATGCTGTAACTTGTTTCAACAATTCGTGATAATCAGAAGCGTCAACTATACCATCTGGTACTGCGTCAGGCTCATTTTTATTAATATTGCTAAAATCGTAGGGATTAAACATTTTCCTCTTTTCTACAAGTTAGTACCAAATGGATGAACCTTCACAATACTCAGCAGCAAATTTTAACCACCAAGTTGCGTATAGCCAATCATTAATCATCTGTTTTTCATCACCCCCATCTTCTTTTTCACAGTACTCTTTTGCTTGATGAGCAAATTCTTCGGTATGTTCTGTCATATAGTTATGCATATCTAAACAATAATCTTTACTCATACCCTCAGTATTTTCATCAATACCTTCGCCATAGAATGAATATTTTGTATCAGCGTAAGCATCAGGATTGCCTTCAAGCAAACCTAAAAGAAAATTGCCATATTTTCCTCTATACCAACAAGCAGCTCCAAGCATTCCATAAGTTGGACGTGCTTCTTTTAGCAGAACTGCTTTTTCAAATTCATTTTTCCAAGGACAATTGCCATTCGCTATAGTTTGATCACAATCAATTCTTCCATCTTCTGAGAAAGAAGCAATACCTTGTGCGTGACAAGGATATTTGTGTGGAATGTTATCTAATCCCATTTTTTCACCATAGACTTTCTATGTTGTCTGCGATATATTCTCTTGTTTCTTTATATTCTGTTTTGCCATTTCTTACAAATAAAGAACCTGCAAAGCCTATTCCTGGTTCTTCATATGTAAGAAAGAATGATAGATTGTTTAATTTTTGAAAGATTTCTTCAAGACAATCATCACCCGGAGCCCAAGCAGTTTGATAATATATTTCAAGATCATAAAGATCATCGTAATTTGTTCCTATTGGCGTTTCATTACGCCATTGAACATCACAACAACCCCACTTAGTTCCCCAAACAATATTTGCCCAATTATACCAATCAGAAGCACCATATTTAGCAATCCTTTCGTTTGCTAATGCTTCATCGTCCTGAGGAGATTTGTCATTTCTTAATTCTTTTGGCATTGGCCGGAAAGTATTAAAAATACAAATCTCCCTGTCATTCTCTTTAGAATCTTGAAGTTTTTGCTTAAAAGCTTCAAGGTCTTCTTTCTTTCCACGTATCCTTAATGTATTTTCACACCAATTTGGCATATTTTTTTCTCGCTTTCTCTTCTTTTCTTTGTTGATCTATTTTTCTTGCTTTTTCCATCGTTAAATTGAATTTCTTTGTCTTTCTAATTTTATCAACGACAAAATGAGCATTGAGATATTTATTAAAAGCAGTGCCTATTTCACGACTTGATGAGTTCAGAAAAGCCTCAGCAAAGGGTTTCTTTACATTGATAAATTCATAAACTAAGCCTGACCTAAAATAGACAGTCATTTTGCCACTATCATTGGTTTTAGAATATTGATATCTTGCTTTCTCAATGATAATTGAATCATATTTTTTTTCTATTTCATTATTAAAATTTCTTACGTGTGTCATTAATTAAATAACCTTTCTTGATTTTTATTCCAATATGAAGTGCTTTCTAAATCAAAAGGTGGTCTTGGAACTTTATTCTTATCAGCCCAATCAAACCATTCTTGATGATATTCAGCATTCCATAACCTTAATTCATAAGCTGCCATAAGTAGTTGATTATCATCAGGGCTTTCAGTTTCGGCATCCCAATAATCACCATTTGTTTCCATTTGATAGATAATATCAGCAGCCCAATTCGTGTCTGTTTGATTGATCATTTTGACAACATCTAGATAAGGTAAATCTTGAATTCTTCTTAGATGTTGTTTGTCAAAATAGTCACTCTCATCAGCAATCAAATAGTCTGCCAAATCGTCAAGCCATTTCATAGCTTTTCGGAAGGCATCAGTTATATTTTTATCTTCAACTATACCTTTACGATGAAGTATCCGACAAACTAATCTTGTTTCGCTTCCGACAGCCCAATGATTATAGTTTTCAATTCTAAAGTCATCTGGAAATTCTTCCATTAGTTCTTTAGAGATATAATCAAAGTTGCTAATATCTAAAATACTTGAACCACGATTTTTGTCTATTCCACAAAAACCCCAAGTTTTAAACATATCTTTTGGCCCCCAATAACCAAAGTCAGAAGGTTTTTGTAAGCCATCAGAAGCACATCTAATTAGATTGTCTGAATAAGAAAATGTCATACTAAAAGTCCTAACTCCAATCTTGCTTCTGTATCCCAATACAAGGGCAACTCTTTTTCTACTTTGTAAACAATATCTTCTTCCTCACTGCCGGGAATATAGTAAATTACAACTTCACCATAAGTTCCAAAGTCGTGTGGAAACCATTTTATTGAAAATGACAAAGTTTTGCTGCTAACAATTTCAGGAAATTGCCTTTTTAGTTGATTTAAATAGGCTTTCATTTCCTTTGGTGCTTCAATAGCAAATTCCGGAGTTCCAACTTGAGCACATTCTTCGTGTGTTGGCGTTGACCCTAACTCAAGATATTCCATTATTCTTCCCATCCAATATCATTAAGCATATCTTTAAATGCGTCTTGAAGCGCACCCTGACCGTCACCACAAGAGTAAATCAACCCGTCACTATCATCAAATGACATAATGGATGCCGTTTGATTAGATGTATATCCAATCATTGCCAATTTAACTCTTCTTCTTTCAGGATGAATAGATGGCGGCAAATTCTGATAATCATCATTATCGTTAGGCGCAGCCCAACCAGCAGTCAAAACGGCAATTAAATCATAACCCTCAAACTTTTCTAAGTGAGAACTAGCACCTCCAAGCATATCGTAAATATCACCGTATTCTATGATTTTTTCACAAACAAGTGTTTCTTCAATCATCTTGATCCCAACAAGTTGGGTTTTCTTGTCTGTTCTCATCTCATTAGTCATTCCAAAAATATCTTTGGAAATAACTTCAAATTTTTCACTCTCTAGTTTGTTTGTCATATTTTTCCTTTGTTTTTCCCTACCATTATTGATAGGAGATCTTTTGCGCTGCCAATAGGATTTGAACCTATAACCTACAGATTAGAAGTCTATTGCTCTATCCAATTGAGCTATGGCAGCCTAACAATTACTTATCGCCCCACATTTCCTTTTGCCATAAGGCAAAGTCTTCATTCATTTGGATATCCAATTGCCAATCGTATGGTTCAATTACTTCGTGAACTGCCAACACTTCTTTTGTTGTTGCGTATTGCCAATTCTGCCAATGTTTCTTACTCATTTCTTTTCCCTTCCATTTGATTTTTTCTGTTTGGTTGTTATTGATATTACGTGCTATTCTTTTTACATATTTTTCGTACTCTTCTGGTATCATTTCCAATATTCCTCAAAGCCTTTTAGTGCGTTGTTATTAATTTTATTAATCATTCTCATTTGCAAAATGTGATCAATAACTTTAGAATGGCAATGTAGATTACACATTTCACTATATCCACCATTTTGTAGGCCGTAATCAATTGCTGATTTTATATCATATGAGTAATTGCTTTTGATATTAATTTTTTCATCTGTCATTGTGTCAATAAGCAATATCTCATAATTTTGGATATAATTATCTGGAGCATTTGCAAAAACATCATTCTTACTATATTTTTGATACACTCTGTAATAGGTAATAATTACGCCCTTGTATTGATATTTCCTGATGTTTTCTTTTTTATTAAACATTAGCACTCCTCCCTTAGATTTTCTTCGTCTAAAGCTTTTCCCTCTTCTATTGTCCAACCCCATTTGCAGCATTTAGTGCCATCTTCATTTATTGTCGGATGCCCACCTTTTTGCGTAATCTGAGGGTCAATTATTTCCATTACCTTAACCGAACAGGAATGGCAAAGCAAAACTTCAAGTGGTGGTCTATCAATAAATGTATCAAAAAATTCAGCGTAACCACCATAAATTTTGAAATACATACCGCTATCAACTTGTTTCAGGCTAAATCCACTCCACTCGTTATTTTTTCCCCAAAACACTGGTTTTACTGCTTCACCACAAGATGAGCATTTGTACCAACCGTTTTCATCATTTATTTCTAGTGTCATACATTTCCCTTGTCATTTGAGATTATAAATTTACAAATACGAATAATTTTATCAAGATTTTTGTGACCTTGATTATTTATCCCAGCATTTTGCAATAGCCATTTTGGATCTTTTTGTCGAACCAATGGAATATCCATTAATCGCGTCAAATTTTCAAGCTCATCCAGAAGTTGTTTTTTTACATTTTCTGAAAATGAGTTATCAGTTTCCAAGGCTTTTCCTTTTGATTTCATCACCTTCATAAACAACAAAAAGCAAATCTGTGTCATAAAGGTATTGGCAAAGCTCATTTGCTTCTTTTGTTGGTATCATACGGAATTCCTTGATGTCATCAAGAACCGTAAGTTTGTCTTTTCGCGTATTCCTTGCGACTTTCATTCGCACAAGCGAAGCATAAAAATCCCAATCAGCTTTTGTCCAACCATCACGGTGATGTGGATAATTAGTCAAATAAGTACCACCATCAAAGTAAAGTTTTACTTCTGGCTTTTTTGTTCGCCTAACAAAAACCAAATCTTCTTCATTGACGATAGTAAAATCGTCAGATGAAGATACATCATTTTGCATAATGCTATCCCTTTCTTGTTGGTCGGTCATTTGCTGTTCCTGTTCTTGTTCGTTTTCCATTGTTGTTTTACCTTTCTATTGGATTGGTGAATATTGAAGTATATCTTTTGTAATTCCAGCAATTTGATACATACTTGATTTGTATGGCCAATAAATGTGCTCATTATTGATTGATGAGAAATCATTCTCATAATTTTCATCCCATAGCGATTGAAATACACTAATCATAAACAATTTATCCTGAATAGATAAATTCATAGCTTTGGCCTTATCAATCAATTTCTTTTTGCTATTCTCCCCACTTGACCAAACACGAAAGTCATCTGAAAAGTAATAAGTATGGTCAAACCTGAATATTTCTATTGCTAGTTCTCCAATTTTACTGATGTTATTATTCATCTTATTTCCTTTCTTCTATGTCGTTTTTGCGAATTTTTGTGCTTTCATTAGACGCAACGTGAGATGAAATGTTGATTATTTCACCATCAATTTGCGCAAGATTACTGATACCTGTACCCATACCAATAACTGTATGATGATGGAAACGCTTACCTGAAAACACGCGCTTAGCGTATTTGTAACCATCAGGATAAGCCACAATAATAAATTTACCGTCATCTTTGCGACGTAGGTAAATCTTTTGTGAGGCCAATAACTCAGACAAAAACTTGAGCGAAACTGCTTTGTTTTTGCCACTCTCAGTCAAAGATGAAAGCACAGCGAAAACATTTGTTTTACCGTCAGTCTCAACGGCAACAAATTTTAGAACCTTGCCCCAATCTTTTTTGTTATCTTTGATAGATAACCCTATCAAAGCGTCAAAAATAGTCAAATTCATACTTTTCCCCTAACCTTGATGTGTTCTTTTATCGGATAAATTGTGCGAAACAATACACGACACAATACGCCACGCAATTGTTGAGACAATAAGCGATTTATTGTGTAGGTAATAGTTCGCCATTAGAACCACCAGCCTAGCACCCGAACAAGTCAAAAAAAACCTCAAAAAACAGATTTCTGAGATTTCTTTTGGGTCGGCAATAAGGCGCGATCAATGGCGAAAACAACGGTTCACTAAATCCCGGCGTTTATCTTTCGTTTTAGTTAAAAAAGCCGGCCAAGAGCTTAGTTAAAAAATTAGCTCACGGTCCGGTGTAATAATACAGCTTTGTAATAATACGTTTGGCGTTTAGCCAATTTTTTAGCAAATTTTAATATATTTATCAAAGCCTTATGTGGACTTTATGGCATTCTCATTTTCCAAATCCTTTTGGGAAATATCAATAATATACTCAATCATATTTCCTTTATACACAAAATAACCTAAATGCTCAAGCTCAACAGCGGGATCAACCCAAACTTTGCCACCCATCTTTTGCCAATAACGACAAAATCCGTAATCCTCAGATAAAAATCTTTTTTGATCCTCATCTACATAAGAATTGAATAAGGCGTATGTGTAGTCCCTTTCTTTATCTTTTAGACTCCCGGTATCGTCATTAAATTTTAATTCTGGATAGTGCTCGAACATCTTGATAAAGACTTCTCTTTTTATCAACATAAACCCTGTCCCCGCATCATAGACAGAAAGTGCGCCCTCATCGGTTTCAATTTGATTTTGACCAATTTTAACTGGATTTACAACAAATCGCGTTGCTTTTTGTGCTAGTTTATCTGCTGGCACACCAGCCTGTACCATTTTATGAACCTTTCCCCAATTAATATCTTTAACCGGATAAGCTCCCGCAATCACATCTTTATTATGCCAAAGAAGTTTTAATATATCATTATAATTAAACTTAAGATCAACATCAATAAATAGCAAATGCGTAAACTGTTCATTGGCCATAAACTTGGCAACAAGATTACACCGGGATCGACTAATTAGTGAATCACTTATGGTGCTAATAGCAAAACGCATACCGATTTGCTTAAAGTACATTATTGACTGAACTAGCGACATCATAAATGGTTCAGTCAATTCACGATTATAACACGGTAGCGCAATCATAGGACACCACGATTTAATTTGATCGGGCGTAATCTCAATATTTTGATCTTCCGTTGTTAACACGCTTTCATTATAGCAAAAAAAAAGTGGGGCTTTCGCCCCACTCAAAAAAATTTTTTTCTTTTTTTATTGATTGATTACTTGGACTTTACGGCGGTGCTAACCTTGTTCTTAACATCAACCGTTGGAAGTGAAGTATTACCACCACGATTAGCCTTAAAGAAAAGCGTCTTTGTAGCCGCATCATATCTGATGATAATCTTGTATCCATACTTTTTAGCCTGCGCACGAATTCTCTGTTGCATTGAGTTATACGGATTACCCGGCTCAACATTTAGGCTAAATTTTTGTCCACTAGTTGCTGATTCATGCAAAGCATTAACAATTGTTTGCAAATCCTCAGACTGTCTTCCTGACCTTGTAATTTCAGGAAAACTATCAACCTTATTCATTTTGATTGCCATATTTTTCTCCATACTTTGATGTTGGTTTTTTATTTCACTGACGGAATGCCAGCAAGAAGAACAGTAGCACACGCCAGACCCAAAACAGGGGCAAAACAATTTTTTTTTAAAAAAAATTTAAAATTTTGTAGAAGGCTTGCTCGTATTTTCGGTCAGTTCCTTCAGTTTTTGATGGAGTTTGTCATTTTCAATTTTTAACGCAACCAACTGAAGAAGAGCCTTCTGCAATTCACCAGACAATACGACAGCAATTTCCTCAGGTGTCGCCTGAACATCTTCTATAGGGTTTCCAGCCATTTATTCGCCTCCGATTTTCCTTTGGAAAATCCCCGCTCAAATTTTCCCGTAGAACCATTATACATTGAAACAGTTCCAAATTCGGGCATTTCCTCATCTATTTCATAAAATTTATCCGGCTTTAAAAATTCAATTTCGATCTCGGTGTTTACCGAAATATTTTCTATGCAATTATAAACAGACCCAGCGATAGCGTCGGCCAAATCTTTTGACCCAGATGTTGGGTGATCTATTTTGTTATTTGAAAACAGACGTAATTTTAGAAGTTCTTCCTCAACTAATAATTCATTCCAATACCCACGCAATCGACCATCATAAATAGCAGATGTTAGAGTATCATAATCTGTTTTTTTAACGCTATGAAAATCAGCGTTTATGGACAATGATCGCAGGCTTTGTATCATTTCAATAGATTGCCACCTGTCAAATGTAACTTTAGCCACATCAAATTTTTTACATAAATCAATAATTAATTGTCGAATTGCAGAAAAATTAATTTCTTGATTCATACCGGCCTCCCAAGAATAAACAAGATCAACATTTACTACTGGAAGTTTTTCTGAACCATTTAGAGTCTTGACTTCTTTTAATCCGGGAGAATGGACTAATGCTAATGCAGCTCTGTCTCTTTTAAGAGCTAAGTCAACATGAATAAATCTAATATGCTGATCTGTGCTATTAAACCATTTTTTAAATGTACCATCTTCATTAGTTGGATCTTCACCATATGTAAAAGCTTTTCTAACTAAATCTGGATCTCTAAAGTATGCATCTTCCATATTTGGTGGATTACATTCAAATCTTGCTGCTGCCTCAACTGGATTTCTAATATATTCTGATTCTAATTGCTCTCTCGTAATCGTTGGATTCACTTCCCACGTAGCAGCTTTTATAAACCAAGTTTTTGGTTCTTGTTTTTCTCGAGCCCCATAATAACGTTGTTCAATAAAGTCACCTCTATATCTAGGGAATGACAAAAGAATTACTTTACCGACTTCTGGGAAGCGTGACATAACAGATAGCTTACTCATATTATAAATCGCTGAAGCAGAGCCTTTTGATCTAATTTCCCCTTTTAATTCCGCATCTGTTTTGAATGCAGCAATCTCATCCAATACCACAGTTAATACTTCATATCCTTCCCAACCTTCACTTTCAGAGTGACCTGAGAAACATCTTACTGGTCTTGAAAAGAAAAATATTTCTGAAACTCTTGGCTCAAATCCTACTTCATTAAAGTATGGAGATTGTAACAAAAGATTTTTCAATGGCTCAAAAAAAACCCTTTGCGCTTGCTGTGCATTTACGGCAAGATTTAGAATATCGATATATACTCCGTGGGCTTTGCCAAAATAATTTAGAGGATCCCTTAAACAATGGAGTAGGTATGATGTATAAGCGATTGAAATTCTTGAACAATGATCTTTTCCTGAACCCTTACCCAGCATGCAAATAACTTCATTAGCAGTATATTTTTCATAATACTCACGCCCTACTTTCTCCCCGTGTATAGATAGCAGTGTCTTTTCTTTAAATATTTGCGTACTGTGTTTTACAATTTCTTCCTGTATATCCGATAAAGGTGGTAATCCTAAATATTTTTTATCCTGAACAAATATTTGAACTGGCACAGGCGTTTCAATAAGATCGTCTTGACGCAAAAGACGATCAAAATCATTAAATTCTAAATTTAGCCCAACAAAATCCGACATAATGTGCTAATCTATTATACACTATGAAAGCTTACCCGGATGTAATGTTACCCCCGTGTAACATTACAAACTTGAAATCTTACGCGCACGCAAGTTTACAAATCAAAGAATAGGGCTATCTAAGTAAGCAATTTACACCTTTATGTGGGACATTTTCCGTCTCTTTATGTAAACTTTTTTCCGTCTCTTTAGTCGGCCCCGCTGACATCCATAATCTCAAAGGCAATCTCCAACTCTCGGCGGACCTCCTCAGCAATTTGCGGATGTTTAGCAATCACATCTCTCAAGATTTTAGATAGGATTTGATTTACATTTTCAGCCTTTTGCATTCTAGAAATGTATTGGGCATCAGCTTGATTACCACCCATTAACTTATGCAGCTGGGCTTTTTTGGTTGCAATTTCCCCGGCTAACTTAATTGCTTGTATTCTTGCAGGAACCATGCCGTGATCTGTTGCAATATTTATTGTTTCCCACGCTTCTTTGCTCAGTTGATCAAATTCTTGCAAAGCCTTGATTGTATTGAATTGTATCTTTTCAAGAAAGTATGGGTCAATCTCTGCCTGTCTATTTAATATTTTTCTATATTCACCAATCATTTCTTTAGTGCGCTCAAGTGGCGCGTTCATTAAAGAACTAATTTCGTGAAAAGAATAACCTTTTACATGAAGCAACCCGGCCTGCTCAATATCAGCCAGTTCATCAATAATAGTTTTTTCAGCAGGAACTATCTCTGCACCCACCACTGGTTCAACATCTGTCATTTATTCCTCTTCTTTGGGGAATCTTAACTCCAACTTAACAGCCTTTGCTTCCCTATCTAGTCTATCATATTCATATCCATGCATCTTGATGTACTGCACTCTGTAATTAAACCAGCCCTCGACTCCCATCCAAAATTTTGAATCTGTTGTTTTTTCTAATTCAATCAACTCCTCGTCGGTCAAGAGGAAACTTAAGACCCCCAGTGGCATATAAACCACCATAGTATATCCCTGATCTTTATCGGAAGAATACTCCTTTAAAAAATCTTGAAAAGCCCTAATTATTTTTTTAACGCCATCGCCAGCAAAATAATCAATGTTCCCATTGGCATTTCTAATTCTGGGGCAATAGTCATCAACATGCGTTACTGTTCCGAATGTTCTACAAACCATCGGTCTGTAGCGATAAATCGTGCATCCACCCTTATAAAAAGCACAATGTCTTTTAGTTTCTCCACCCGGCTCCCAGTCGGCATCGTACATTGCTTCCTTAAGACTATTGACTACTCCTTCCATCCAATCATCAGCAACTTGCTGGCCCTTATCTTCATATGTTAAGTAATATTGTTGACGCAGGCTAAATGCAATATTTGCACACTCTGCCATGTGAATGGTTAGTCCAATTCGGCAGCAATTTCCGGAACCTAAGCATTTATATTGAGTTGCATTTTGTTTTGCCTCAATCACTCTAATTTGATTATAAATCATGTCTAGAGTTGCAAAACTTGTAATATCTTTTACGCTAACGCTTCTTCTCATTGATTTCATCGTCCCTTAATTTCCTTTCTTCTTTGCCTTACTCTTTTTTGAATCTCCCTTTTGCGCTCATTAGCAGCCCTCTGAGCGGCGGATTGGGGTCTTCTCATGCTCGTTGCAGACAAATTTCTGCCCTTGCCTCTAAATTTAAGAAGATCGTATTTCTTTACCCAGTTATAAATTGCCTGCGGGGTAACTTCAATACTATAAGTATTTTTAAGATGCGCACAAATATCTGTCAAATTCATCCTTCTTTTGACATACATTTCATATAAAAAAGCTTTATCCTTGTAAGGTTCACTTTGCATTTGATTCCTCCAAAACCTTTTTACAGTACCAAAGACCAATTCCTGCTGCATCTATGATATCATCATCCTTAAGATATTCCGGCATATCGGTGAAGTAATTTTTTACAATTTCCTGCACCCGGCGCTTCCTTTCTTTTTTTAATTTTATTGCAAGAGAACCCTTTTGTCCGTCATTGGCAATAATTTCCTGCTCCTTCTTGTTTAAATTTTTATATCCAATGCCAGATTTCCAAACTAATGGATTAACATCTGTAATTTGGCAACCAAAGTTATTTAGCACACCCCAGGAGTATCCTATAATGTAAGAAATTATTCTACTTGTTTCAAAATTTTGCACATAAATTGATTGCTCAATTATGCCAATTCTTGGTTTATATTTTTTATAAATATCTTTAAGCTCTTTATCAATAACAGTAAACTTTGCTGACGCACCCCTGCACTCTTTATAATTAATTTTACCGCAATCAAAAATAGATATCTTGGATGATTTTATATCATAAATGACCCAAGCTAAAGAATGAGAGGCGGGATCAATTGCTATAATCCTAGAATTCTTAACTGATGCCACAAGATTCCCAATTGTCATATTTACTGACCGCGAGCCTGTTTCTCCGACCATCCCCACGACATGAGGCGTTTGACATATCTTTCCCTTTTACAGCTTTCACAAATTTTTTCTTTATTGTAACGAGAAAGAATCGTTCCACAATTTGGCGTTTTGCAGACTCGTTTTTTATTTTTGTTATCCTTCTTTTCATAATAACTTGCAAGAAGATTTTTATTTGTAACAACCCTTCTACACTCTGGGGAGCAGTAGACAGCGTTGTATACTCTTGCTATGAAAATCTTCTTGCATTCGGGGTTAGAACACTTCTTCTTTTCCTTCTTGTACATTCTCCGACCAACATAAAGCAGCCAAATCACAAGAACTACAATTTGCCGACGTTCTCTTGTATGGTCGCTCAGGCATCTGATTATTCAGATAATTGTTATAAATTTCTGTATATTTTTTGAATAATTTTGTGATAAATTTTTCGTCTTTTTCAATGTAAATTGATAAAATCTCTTGATTATTTTTGTTTTCATAAATCACATACCCTGAATCGAGATCTAAACATTTCATGTAAATTTGAGCCTGTCTATAATGCTCGTCTTTTGGTTTGTTATAAAGTTTTCTATAGTGGAAGCCTTCGGAACTAATTGACTTCAATTCAATGAGCTTCCGACCACCCCATTCTATAATACCATCTGCTGTGCCTTCAATTGGCGGAGAATCGTATTTTACAGGTATTTCTTCTTCTAGTAAAATTCCCATATCTTTAAAATAACTGTAAAGTCTGTTGTGAACCCCGTGTCCATTATCAAAAATTCTATATGTCTGAGGACTGAACGACGACTTCATTTGAACCCCAGAAAACAAATAATACCAATATCTAGTGCATTGGTTTGTGTAACTTGGATGAAAGCCACTAATTTGTTTAAATACAGATGTATTTCTTTTTTCTAAATGCTCATCTATGCCCTCAACAAGCGTTTTTCTAATCTCTACAGCAACTTCCTGTACGACATCTTCTTTTTTTTCACGTAATTTCTTTAATGATTTCATTAATTATTTGCTCCTTTTGCTGCTAGTTTTAGTGCATTTATATTTTCTGTTAATGCTTCATACATGGTTTTCCATATATCATTTACAAATTTGTCTTGCTCAGACATCATTGTAGATTTTCTCTTATACATTTGAGATTTTACAATCATTAGTGTTCTATATCCAGCAAGAACATTGGCATATTTAATTGCCTGAAATCCAACATATCGATCTGGATTTTCAATAATATCCTCAACTATTCTTAGGCATTCTAAGAATTCTTCAGCCTTATCACCCATGTGATTAGCCAAAATTTCTCTATTAATTATCATATCTGGCATATTTATCTCTTTCTATAAAACTGAAGCCCGACAAGCCAATTCGCAATGTACACACCAAAGTATACACCATCATCCCAATTGAAAGTGATGCCAAGCGCAACCCATCCATATAATCTGTCACAAATAAATTTAAATCGCATAAATTTTTTCTCCTATCCATTTTGCTACAGGTGTGGCTACCGCATTGCCACACATTTTATATCTATTTGTATCTGCTATTTTTTTACCACTTGCTGCAAACTCAGTATGCCCATCTGGAAAACCCATCAGTCTTTCACACTCAATCGGAGTCAATCTTCTCAAAATAAGATCTGACGTCATTACGCCATGCTGAGATATTGTATCTAATGTATAAGATGGATCATTTTCATCACCAAATCCTTTGCCTTGTGGGCCGGCTGTATCCGATCTTCCAATAATTGTGCCTTGAATTGGAATTGCAATATGGTCTGCAGAATCAATACCGATCCTAAGCGTTCTATAAATATTCTCAGAAACGGCATTATTATATCCATCGTAAGCCAATACAGGTTGTTCTATACCCACCAATGGTACTTGACCTCCACCAGTTCCCATTCTATGTTTAAGAGTAGGAGCAATTTGATCGTCATAAATACGAATATCATTTGTTCTTGTACCATCAAGAATAATTGGTGGCACAGCAACAGCGATTCCATTTTGCCCATACAGCGTTTGAGAAACATTTTCAGAAGAAATGGGGTCTTGTTTTGAATGAAAAGAAATTGGCTCTACTGCAATATGTGGAAAATTATCACCATTGTGATGCTCCGCTCTGAGAGTAGGCACTACATCTTCAGATACCCCACCGCCTTGACGAATCATAACTCCTGGCTGAAAAACGAGCACGGTTGCTCGACTTTCCCCACCATTATCAAATGCATTAAGCGTTGGAGATACACCACCCTCAGACCATGTTTCAAAATCTTCTGTGTTTTGTGCGCGTCTAACTTTTACAAAAGGCTCTGCAACAACATTTCGCTCCGGTCTTTTATAATCAGTAGCATTAAGGGTTACTCCGCCTTCTGCCCATCTTGCGTGTCCTGATTGACCATAGAGGACAGGGCTATTAGCGCTTTCTTTAGTTTCTCTGGCAACTCGTTTCCTTTTTTTCCTGCCCTGTTTAATATTCCCCTTGCTGTCTTTGGGGACAGGTAATATTTCTTGTCCACATCTTGCAGCGGTTCTAGAATCGTAACAAGCAAGCACAAAGACTCTTCTTCTGCGCTGGGCGACTCCGAACCATTGTGCATCCAAGATGTGCCATTCAAGGACCAATGCCCCGATGTTTGCCATTTCATCAAGGACTTTCCCGAAGTCTCTCCCATTATTACTTGTGAGGGCTCCTGGGACATTTTCCCAGACTGACCACTTTGGAAATTGATTTCCAGTTGCATTTCTCATCTCCTTTATTATCCTAATTGCTTCATGAAATAAACTTGATCTTTCACCTTCAAGACCTCCACCCTTACCGGCAACCGATAAGTCCTGACAGGGGGAGCCAAAAACAATGCAATCTACCGGGGCTATCTTTCCCCCATCAACATCTTTTACATCTAAATATTTTGGAACACTAGGCCAGTGCCTTTGCAAAACTGATTGGCAGTGTTTTTCCCACTCCACTTGCCATTGGCAATCCCAACCAGCCTGCTCCATACCCAAATCAAATCCACCAATGCCAGCAAATAGTGAACCAAATGTTTTATTCATAATCTGATCCTTTTATAAGCTCTCTGAACACATCCCACTCCACTATAGCAACTTTGGTCTCGGAATGTTCGCCAAATACAACAGAAATGCAGGGATAACGATAGTTTGAATTCCAAGAATTTTTACGGTGCTCAAGCCAATTTTCAAGAGTAAGCGTAAATGTTTTTTTATTGTGTTTGTAGTCAACAAGAAATTTATTCAAGGTTGCATCTCCCTTTTTAACACCACGCCCTGAATTCTTAACACCATCCGCCTTGTCTTTCTTTATTTCTTCCCTCTCTGTTCTTTTCAAGACAAAATAACCTTTTCAATCGCTTCTTTTTGATGAGAAGATAAATCTATAGATGCAAGGCCATTCCATTTACTTTCGCCATAGGTATACCAAGCACCCTTTCTTTGAATGATACCAGAATCCACAGCAATGTCAATAAGTTCTCTGTCCATATCAATCTTGCCCTCTTGTGGTAAAACATAATAATATCCGGCAGTTCCAATACTTGGTGTTTGTTTTGATTTTTCAATAGTCCAAGTTGCTTTTTGACTTGTAATCAGATTGCTATCATCCCTTTCCATTTCGTTTTTTGACATTGAAAGAAACAATTTGACAATGCTATGCATGTTGTGATGGACAGTATTACTAATCTTGCCTTTGGTTACAGCAAACATACCACTGAGATCTACTGTTTGATGGGCAACGAATAACATGATATTTTTTTCTTTGTGTAAATAGTTTACTAGTTTTTGCAAAAAGAAACCTTGCGATCTTGCTTGAAGACCCATTGCCTTGCCACCTTCTGGCTTATCATAAAATTCTTCCTTGATAATATTAGAAATACTATCAAACAAGAAAATATGCTTTTCTTCTGGATGGATCAAGAAATCATAGATATTTTTTAAAATATCTTCAACAACAGTTGACTGAACCACAACAATGTCGTCAACATTAATATCACATTTGGTTGCATACTTGTCATTATACGATGATTCAGAATCAACGATAACCGGCCTATAACCCATCTTTTGCGCCACAGCAATAATTCTAAAACACATAGTTGTTTTACCAACAGATGGCGTTCCCCAGAATAAATGACTTGCCCCGGTATGCAATCCACCGCCTAGTGCTCTATTCAATCCAATGCTTGGGGTTGGAATAACCTCATGCACTGGCATTCTATCGCCTTTGCGCTTATCTACAACTAACATATATCTCCTTATTCGTGTATGTGTTCTGGTCTAATATAATTAGAATTTTTTCTGATCCAGATTTGCCATCTTTTTTCAAGAATAACGCAATGCTCTGAATACATGCTGACAAATAAATCCATTGATTGTTTTGGATTATACCTTTCACCACGTGGATGACTCCATGCATAATCGTCAATTGCCATTATTCCACCCCGTTTTAGCAATTCCCATGAAAGCAAAGCATCAAGCATGAATGCCTGCGGCATATGGTCTCCATCAATATAAATAAAGTCAAATTGTTTATCTCTATTTCTCATGAGATAATCTTCGCTATACATTTTATGCTTAATCAATCTATCCTTATATGGCTCAAGTTGTTGATCAAATGCTGCTTCAACATCCGCAAAACTAAATATTTCATGGGCTATATTGCCATTCCAGGGATCGACGCATGTAAGTCTACATGATGGGTCTGTCAATATATTACCCATCATCCACGCAGCACTATTACCACAAAATGAACCAATTTCTAAAAATTGGAGATCGGGCTTACCCTTAAATTCTAAAAGCAGTCTTTCAAAATCTTTTTCAGTTTGATTTCCAAGAAACCAGTTAGGAAGTTTTTCTGCCAATTCTCTACTCAGCTTAACACCTCTCTTTTTTGTCTATGTTGAAATGTTGATTCCAACATTGCCAGATTACAATACATTTTAGATTTCTTTGCAATCGTATATGAATTGTATTTTTTGCGCTGCCGTAAAAAATAATGGTCTAATGGAAGATTGATTGGATTAACCGTAACATCATCTAGTATTTTTTTTGCAGACCTTCTATTTATTATATAGCATAACATTGACCAATTTTGGTAAACTTCGCATATATCTGAATTATTTGACGACACACCCGAAGCAACCGATGGTAATGGGTTGGTGTCAAATGGAGAGAAACACACCTCGTCATCATAATGACTTGGGTTGTAATAAAAAAATGCATCCCAAGCATCTGGGAGTTGCGACATATACAATACAAGATTTTCAAAAAATCCATCAATATATACAATGTCGTCTTCCATCAAAATTAAATAATCTGAATCGGTTTCGAGAAATTTTTTATATGCGTTTACATTGCTTGCCCATATACCAAATTCACTGTATTTCCAACCAAATGCATTGCATTCATAATAACCTTCATTTGTAAATCTAATATTTGAATTCTTATAATAGTTTTCCAAATCTTCTTTGCACGAAATTTTAATTGTTGACACATCAAGTTCAGAAGAATATTGACTAATGTAGTTATTTATAGATTTATAGAATTTTTCTCTTTCAATATGCTCATCCAAGTGAAATACTTTATGCGTATATTTCATACCTTAGCCAAATTCTTTCTTTTTATAAAATCATCAACGGTTATTAATCCATCGCCGGACGACAGTTTGAATGAGTCGATCTGAACCAGGGGATTCTTTTCATCAACTTTTTCAATTTTAGCAGCAAACCATGCGTTAGGCTTGATAATTAATTTAATCTTTTTTAGCACCGAGGCAAAAACAACAATCTTAAACATGTTCTCGCCATCCCAGCAATAAATGTTGCACATCTCAAAGCCTTTTGCTGTTTTAAATATTCTAAGATTAAAAATATAAAGCAAAGTTTTTTCATCACTCATGCCACCAATTCCATGATTGTATAACCATGCGTACTTATGATTCTTACCCTGCATTTTTAACTTGATAAAATTATGCAATTGTGTATCTACATAGTTGTAAGCATCACAAAATCCATGCAGCGTTCTATCACCGATAAGCGCATAGACATAATCCCTAGTTGAAAGTTCCGTATTCCTTTCTGCAAATATCGTTGCAGAACCAGATATGTCTTCCAATTCAACACGAAGATATTGAGGTGTTTTTTTAGTAGATCTAACAACTGCCTTGATTAACATCAATGGAGAATTTGTTTCATGAAAATTACAAAGTTTGTCTAAGATTACATCAATTTCATTCGCTTCTGTATCACCAATAGAAAATCCTAAAATTGGCAAATAATATCTGTTATGTTGATATTGCGAAATATATCCAAGGGATTGAAACGCCCCAACTTTATCAAAGTTTTCTCGCAAGGGCTTCTTTACTGCACTCTTTGAACACTTGGCATCAAATTCGTCATAACAGGTAAATGGTCGTTTTGACAAAATTTCATTGATTGCGGCTTTACCACAAGACAATACATTTGAAAGACCAAATCGGATTGCTGTCTTTTCGGCCGAATAATCAATTGTAAAGAATTCATCCGACAGATTAACATCTGGTGGTAAAATTGGGATATTAAGCCTCTGCGCCTCCATGAGATAGGCTGTAATCTTTTCACCAACATCCTCATTGTACAAAAGAGCCCATAGATACTCAGATGGATAATGTACCTTTAACCACATCGTTTGATATGAAAGCATCGAATAGGCAACCGCATGAGATTTATTGAACATATAAAGAGCCGATAATTCAAACTCTTTCCATATCTGCCTAGCTTCCGGCTTAGAAATAATTGAGTTATTGATGAATTTATCTTTAAATTGCTCAAATTCAGCAGCGTCACGCTTTTTACCAATAATTTTACGCAACTTGTCAGCTTCTGACCAAGTAAATCCTGACAGGCTGACTGACATTTGCATCAACTGTTCTTGGAAAATAACTGTGCCGTATGTTTCTTTCAATATCTCTTGTACCGACTTATCAGGATAAGAAGCTGGCTTGAAGCCCTTCTTGCGCTCAATATACTTCTCCCCCTGCGACAACAAAGCGCCGGGTCTAACCAGCGCGTTTGACACCACAAGATCGTTGAAACTATCAATCCCCATTCTTTCAATAAGATTACGATAAGCAGCGGCATCGGTCTGGAATACGCCAACCGTGTTGCCATTGTTAAAGTTTTCATAAACGCTTGGATCATCCAGCCCAAGCGAAACCGACTCCACATCAAGCCCATAACGCTTCCTAATCATCGCTAGAGCGTCTTTAATCACAGATACCGTCTTGAGACCCAGAATATCTATTTTTATAAGCCCAACCGCTTCTGCGTCGGTCATATCAAATGCCGTTACAACGGTACGCCCACCTCCGTCAGTATCCTTGCGTGTTTCAATTGGGCATACCTGCGTTAGCGGGATTGACGAAACGACCATACCGGCAGCGTGTACGCCAGCATTACGAACACGACCCTCAAGACGCTTTGCAAGCCGTGGCACATCGGGATATTTGGAGCAAAACAACTTGCCCTTTTCCGTCGATTGCAATTCCTCAATTGTTTCAAAAAATGGGGTGATGTTGTTGGTTTCCTTGTATGGAACCTGTAGCACCCTGGCAACGTCTTTTACCGCACTCTTGGGCTTAAATGTACCATAAGTGGTAATTGCCGCCACATTTTCACGCCCCCAGCGCTCAATCAAATATGACCGAACCTCAATCCGGCGCTTATCTTCAAAGTCTAAGTCAATATCGGGGTAGTCGTTTCGTTCGGCATTGATAAATCGTGAAAAAAGCAGACTATATTTGATGGGATCAACCTTTGTTATATCCAATAAAAAGGCCAAAATACTACCGCCCACCGAGCCTCGGCCTGTACCCCTACCAATATTGTTGTTGTCAGCCCATTTTACCAAGTCCCACACAATCAAAAAGTAATCGGCAAATCCAAGTTGTTTAATCGTATCTAACTCTGTAGCCAGCCTGTCTTTATACTCTTGACCCAGACCAAGTTCTTTTAGCCTAAATTCTGCCATTTCTTTCAGATAATCGTCGGAATTAAGTGACTTCATATACTTTGGCAATAGATTACGCCGTTTTTGGATTTTGGCAGTACATTTTTCGGCTACTTCCAAGGTATTTTCTATAGTGTCTGGGATATCGTACCCGGCGGTTTTAAACCATCCCGCAATCTCTTCTGCTTTGGCAAGATATGGATTGATACTATCAAATCGCAATTGACGATCTGGATACATGATGTTAATCTTTTTCAACAAATCCTTTTCGTGCTTGTCAAACTTTTCAGCCTGCTCTGTTGCATGCCTTAATTCTGCTGGAGAAAAACTGGGATATTGAGAAACGCATAGCAATACTTCTTCACATCCCTTGTCGTGAACATTGGGAAAATGACAGTCTGCAGTCGCCACGATTTTTTTACCAAAAGAACTGGCTAGGTTAATTATTCCATCATTAATCTTTTTGCTATTCCAAGCCTGCATTTCATAATAAAAATCATCTTTAAAGATTTTTATAAACCGCTCAGAAGCCTGTTCTGCTAGAGAATAATTGTCTGCCTCTAGCGCCCTACAAACAGTGCTTGCCATACAACCAGACAGGGCAATTATGTCTCCATCAACCATTTCTTCAAGTGTTGAAAAATCAATTCTTGGTTTGTAGTAAAAGTTGTTTGTCCAGCCAATTTTGGACATCTTAAATAATTTCTCAAGCCCCTCATTTGTTTTTGCCAATAAAATCAAATGATGCCGTTCGTGTTTACCCTCACCATCTTTTTCTATTGCTGGAGTAAAATATGCCTCTACACCAAACAGCGGTTTTACTTTTGTTTTTTCACATGCGTTTTGAAATCTCAATACGCCGGCCATTGAGCCATGATCTGTAATTGCGGCAGCATACTGCCCATTTGTGCTTGTAATTTTAGCAATCTCTTCTGGCGTTGACATCCCATCCAGCAACGAGTATTCAGAATGGCAGTGAAGGTGAACAAAGTTGCTCACTAATCCTCCAGATTAATTTCAAATAGTGACTCAATGGTATTAAAATCATTCCAATATTTTTGGTTATAAAATTGTGCCCTTAAATAGCATTTCACCCCCGATGCTTCTATTATTTCAATTTCAAATGGATTGTCCTCTACAACAAAAATTGGGTCAATTTTTTGAATATAGTTAATCTTTTCACCCAAATCACAAAAGATTGGCATAGCAGTATTTATGTTCCAATTTTCCAACCAAGGAAGTGTCTCTTGTACGGCATTCGGCTGCCTTCTGGCAGTAATAACATTAATTGCATAACCAAGACTGAACCAGTAGTTTACCTGATGCCACGCATCAAAGTAGGGTTTCATATTTTTCCAAAATAATGGATCATTATAAATTTTTAGAATATCCTTATTCTTGGTATTCCCAATAATCCATTCCTGAAAATTGCCTTCTTTTATATCACCTAGGGCAAATAAAACATCTTCTAGCGAAGTTGCGATGTCAGCAATGACACCATCAAGGTCCATCACAATCGCTTTGTTAACGTGTTTCATTTTTTCCTTTGTGAGCCGAGCGGGAATTGAACCCACGACCTGCGGATTAAAAGTCCGTTGCTCTACCAACTGAGCTACCGGCCCTGCTGGTTTTACCAGCTATCCTTGCTCAATTCGCCAGTTGTTAAAAAAACCTGTTGCTTTTCATATGGCAATGTCATATAAACATTGTTAAGATCATGCATAACAAGTTGCTTAATTTGATCGTTTTGCTCCCCTATAGCCAAAGGAATTAAGCTATAGTTTGTATCCGATGCCCCAGAACCAGTACGAGAATATTTATAGTATCTATCTGTAATCGTACTAAATTCTTTGGCATATTCAAGCAGGGTCAATCCAATGTGTCGCTGATTAAATGTTGTATCAAGGACGCGAGCCTCCCATTTATTTGGCTCAACCTCAACAGCAACATTCACTAGCAAGTGTGGCTTTGATCTCCACGCCTTGTCTTGAACTGATTGCTCAGTACCCCAGCATCTATAGTTATACTTTTCAAGTGATGCCGTAGATGCAACCTTCCACTTCCAGTTGATTGGCGAAACAATGACCGGAACCGTAATTGCTGTTCCAACCTTTTCATTGTAATTTGCGCCATCTTCTGTTAGTTCCTGAAGGAATCTAATTTTGAACGAGTCGCCAGATTGAAGCGAGAAGAACTTCTTGGCTCCCGATGACTTTCCTGTTGGTACGACTTGCTTCTCCAAGTCTTTTAATGTTTTAACTGATGTAAATGACATGTTTTCTCCTATAATGTAATTTGTTTGTTATTTATGATATTTTGTATTTCTATTGCATTCATATCACCAGGATCTTTATGCCCCGGCGGTATTTGTGTCGTGTAAATATTCTTTCCACGGCACAGACCTATTATAGCACCTCGCATAGCGTCTCCAGCGCTATCATTGTCAGAAAAAATTATAATGGCATCAAAATATTTTCGCAATAAAAAGGCTTGGTATTCTGAAACTTGTGCCCCAAGAGTCGCAACAACATTGGGAAATCCAGCCTCGTAGACTTTCATTGCGTCAACGCTACCCTCAACAACAATCACATCCGAATAATGCTTTGCATTTTGTAGATTAAATAAGACATCTGCTCTTTTAAATCCCTTATTGTATAAATATCTTGGCTCTTGGTCTTCGTTAATTGCTCGACCTATAAAGCCAACAACCTTATACTGATGATCTCTAACAGGAATTACTATCCTAGATTTGGCATTTGAGAACCCAATCTCAAAGTATTTTAATGTACTTATCGAAAGTCCGCGCTTAACAAACGGCTGAATTTTTTGTATCTGCTCATCGCTGGTGTAATCAATCTCTATTGCTGACAAATTGAGTATATCTTCTTTTTGCTCAATGAAGCCAGCGTCAATTCGCTTCTGTAACTCAACGGGGTCAATTTTAATTGATGAATTAAAAGAACGCCCAGCAATATGTCTAAACAGTTGTCTAAAATTACCTTTTTTACCACAAGACGGATTAAAACACTGCCATAAACCAGTCTTGGAATTTATATAAAAAGATGGCGTATTTACATTCTTGTGAAATGGACAAAAAATAATATATTCATCACCGCTGTGCGCACGAATATCAATATGATATTCTTTAAATAGCGTATCTATTTGATTTTTAAGACTCATTTGCGAAAATGATTTTAAATCTAAATAAGTTTTGGTTTTTATCATAGTCTGTTATTAGTTTGCTTTCTCCCAAGTCACCGTATTCTCTTCGAGCCTCAGACTCCATCCACGGTCGCAATCTTGCAATTGTTTCTATATCCCGAGCAACGCCTTCAAGTATCATATTCATTAGAAATCCCACTCCTCTGTCCATTTTCCAGTGTCTAAATTCCATCTCAAGAAAAATGCAAAGTGTGTTGCTCTTCTTACTTTTCTTGAGACAATTTGAAAAAGATCTGACGATGGCTCACGGTGTATTGCCAACACCAAATCTGCATCGTATGCCAACTGCTTACTCCAAGCAACTTCTTCTAATTCCGGTGGTCTTTCAGAATGTCCGTCAGCCATTGTTACGGCAGCAACATCTATTATTGGCACAGCGTTCTTAACAGCAAGGCGTTTAAATGCCTTAGAAAGATTCTTGGCTTTTTCAGTTTCGGTCTTAGCACCGGATGCATCATCAAATAAGCTATGATAATCAAGAATTACCATATCTGGATGATACTGATCAATCTTAGCCTGCACCATCATTTGATCTGCGGTTTCAAGCCCTTCTGATGTTATAAGATGAATTGGGTGTTTGCCTTCAAATGTTTTTTCTGCCCATGCTTCGTAAGCGTCTACAATTTCAGCACTCGCCCGAACAAGGTCAGTGTTTGTAAAATGACCTTCTCCATTGCTTAGCAAAGTATCCAGGCGTTGCCCCTCTTGCTGCTTGTTCATTTCAAGAGAAATAATTAACGGTCTGTACCCGGCCCTCCAAGCATTTGCTGCAAATAGTCTTGCAAGAAAAGATTTGCCTACGCCTGTCCATCCAAGCAACACAATAAAGTCACCCGGTAGCCAGCCCCCAAATGTTCTATCTATAACAGTAATCCCGCTTGGGATACCCATATAATCTTTTTCTGGGCGCTCCGAACGCTCACGTAGGTCTTTTGCCCTATCTTGCCACTCAGCAGCAAGATCGGTATCTTTAAGACTGCTAGAGAACTTATACAGCCTTGATGTTTGCTCCATCAAAAAGGATAGGGCATCTTTTGCACCAAGTTCATTCAAGATATTATTTGACTTAGAAACTATCATTCTTGTCTGATAGGCGAGTGATTCCTTTTTGGCTTCATTAATATAATACTTCAGGGGTTCTGGCGTTGCAACAAAATCAAAATCAGGAAAATGGTGCTTTATAGTGTCTTTAGATGGGGTCTTTTGATGCTCATCGTGGTGCTTAACAATAAATCCCCAAATGTCCTTATACTCCAAAAAAACATTTTCTGCACCCTCAGTTATTGCATCAATATAACTTCCGCTATCAACAATAGCATTTAAAAGTCTTACCTCGTAATTCACTCCAACTCCATTCTCTTTTTAGTTTCCTTGACCATAAATATAAAATTATCACGAGACTTTTTTTCTAAAATCACATGATCAATATATTTTTTAGATTGTACGGCAAAATCAAAAACAATGAAGGGGCCGGGGTTTACTTTGACATATTCATCGATTGCATCAAATAAGATGTCAATCTCATAAAAGTCACCCAGCGCATCACAAACTTGCTCTTGCCGAGGAGTATCTGGAACAAATAACTTACTTCTTTTTTTGCAACAACTTATGAAGTGTTGAAGAACTTCTTGACCAGTTAGAGCGCTTTGCATTTGTCACCCGCTTCCATGTTTTATTTAAAAAATCCCATTCCGATATACCAGCATTTACACCCACATATACTTCTTGGCTTATTGCATTATTTAGGCATTCTGCTTTAACTGTACACACCGAGCAGCCTTTTTTAGCATACTCGATATGTTCTAGTTTATAAGATAACCAATAGAATGAGTTTTTATCTCCTAGGCAAACTGCAGACTTTTGCCAATCACGACTGCTTTTCATTGTCTAATTCTTGCAATTTCGCTTCAATTTGTGAGTCAATTGACTCCCAAAGTTTTTTCCAAGCATCTTCATCATCAAGAGATTTTGCAGTGGTTCTTCCCCCAGCGTCTAGCCTGAGGGACTCGTAGTTGCCAAGATTCTTGGTAATTCCAATTGAGGCCCAGATTTCAGTTCCATTAATGTCTTTCATATATCTCCTATTTGTGTAGCTTGACTTTTTGGTTTAATGATTTTATTTTTGTTATAACAAAACCTTGAGATTTATTAACTGGTCGCCCCTGTACTCTACTGCCAAAAAATTCAACAATACCGTACACATCGGCTTCCTCGTAATATCTCCAGTTTCTGTAACCCTTATAATCATCTCCAAACTTCTTTGGCGATGGAATAAGATTTTTCTTTTCATACTTTCTCAGCGTGTTCGGCTGTCGGTCAACAATCTTAGCAACTTCTCCCACCGTATAAATGCGTTTCAGCAACAAATCTGAAGATTTGATTGGAATTTCAATTGAAGAGTCATCGTGAAGATTTAAAAGTAAAATTTTGTTTGATGTTTTGCTAATTTTTTTTACTTTGACAAAATGATTTGCATATTGATAAAACTTATTTGTAATAACTCTATTCTGAAAGAGCATACCTAACCGCCTTTTGTTTAAAATTAAACCCTTTTAGAATTGCGTTGAATTGGTTAATTTCAATATCAACTCCTCTAGCACATCCAATACATGTAAAATCAATCCAAATTTTTTTGCCAGCATAATATTGACTACCGGCAAACATTTTATTATCGCAATGCTGACAACGTATATCCCTACTCCTTACGCAGTAATATGCATTTAAATCTGGAATGTCAATTCTATTTTTCATCATCTAACCAACAATTATACTCTGCTGTTATAATCCCCTTTTCTGGGTGGACAAATACCAGCGATTGCGAGGGTCTTCCTGCTGAAGCCAGGGTTTCTGCAGCATATGTATTAACAGATTCTGGGCTTCCTGCAATTCTTAATTGAACAGTATTAAAAGTCATCTTTGTTGGGGTATGAAAATGACCAATATAAATGTCATCAAAATCCTCTTCTACAGCCCCAATCTTCCAGCCATACGCTTTCTTTTGAAAGGCATAAAAAGACGAAAAACTTTTAAACTGATCGCCGTGACAAAGTAATGCTTTGTATTGACCAACTTTATCAATTGCATACCAATGTCGTTCTCCACGACCATCTGGAATAATGAATTTGATTCGGGGCTCTTTCTCAAACATTAACTGAGTAATACGGTACAGCATCCTGTCTCCGTTTGTTTCTGGGTCGTGGTCTCTGCTTGTCCTACCACCGATTCTACCGTGATTACCAATAACGCCAACAAATGTAACCTTTTCAAAATTTTCAAGCATTATATTAATAAAATTTTTCATTATTCTTGGACCATCTACAGTAATTTGCCTATACAAACCACCATCAACCAGAAATGATTGCCCCGGAAATATAAGTTCACCCTCAATAAGATCACCAAGAGCCCAAATATGAAGTTCATTTACTGGGTGATCTTTTCTTTGGATATTTGTAAGTTGTATAACTTTTTCTGCAAACTTGTAGATTCTTTGTTCACAAATTTGTGAATTATAATCTGGTGTAATCTTAGACAGTTGCCAGTCTGATAAAATTGCTGCCGCTACTTCTTGTGACCCTTTAGCCTTGCTTAACTTTGGCTTTGGAATCTTAACTTTCTTGGAAGAATCAATATCTTCCTTAACGGCTCTAAAAATAGCATCAACAAAATCGTCACTTTTGTCTTTAAGTTTTTTATACTCAGTCAAAAGTTTGGAATAAGCAACTTTTAATTCTGCATCTGTTGCGGGGACTTCCCCAGTTATTGGGCTTGCTGGCACTTCAAATAAACCTTTCTTTCTTCTAAATTGACATAAACCACTGATATCGATTGACCTACGACATTCTTTATCAGCGTATTTTTGGTTGGCGGTCTTGGGTTCAAATTGCTGGCTACACCCCTCCGCTTGGCATATTTTCATAAGGATTTTTCACCTCCGGCGAAAGGATATCATATTGCGACGAATAAAACGGGGCAATTTCATTTTTTTTGATTGATATTTTTAGCAAAGTTTCTTTTTCTTGTGTGTGGCTTATTGGCATAAGCCATCTCACGAAGTTTTTTGCGATGATCATCTGATAGGTGGGAACCTTCTTTATGGATTGCGCTGTGTTCTTTGTGTGAACACAGAAATAGATTATCAAGCCTATTATCTATTTTAATTTCATTAATGTGATGGACCGTTTCCCACGCTTGTAAAAATCGACCTAAATAGTCTTCCATAACTAAACGATGTTCATAAGTATAACCACGAATATTTTTGGGATGATCTGGTTTTAGCACCCGGACATATCCTTTATCATCAATATATTTTCCACCACGATAATTTGGACTGCCTTCACCAGTCGGCGCTTTATCGTTCCATTTGACATCTTTGCGTTGAGAGGCAAGTGTTGGTTTTCTCAGGCGATTCCCCCGATATCTTCAACAAATAATTGCAAAGGAGCCGTTGCAGATGTTGGAATAATGTAACTTGGTGCATATGCTGGCGATGCACCCGCAAATCTAGTTACTGCTGCAAAATAGGATTTATTGGTTGAGGCAGATGAGCCAGTTTGCTTAACAACAGAATATGTGCCAGCTCCAAACCTGCTATCGTAAGCATCACTACGAAGAGCAATGTTTGCAATCGTTGCTTGCGAAGCAAGCGTGGCGACATTTATAAATGCAAAAATAGGCGGAGTGAAAGAAACCGTATGCAATGTCGTATTTGCTCCACCATGAGTCCCTTCATGCAGTGAGATTTGATAAAAAGAATCTTCAGCACCTTTTGCATCTATTTGAAAACCAGTAAAATGTAAAGTTATTCGATAATATCTATTTGCATCAATTGTTACTCGATTATCTGCATTACCACCAGTAGAAAATTCATCTTTTAGAGCAATAATTTCTGTTGTTGAAGAAAAACTTGATATTGAGCCGACTTGATCAGGATTTGATTTAATCTTTTTAAGACCCTGTGGAGAGTCATCCGTTGCTTCTTTAACTTGCTCAATGTTGGTGGACATCTGCTGGAGCCTTTCTCCAGTTAATGGGCTACCATCTGTCCAAGATACTTGAGAGTAGTTTTCGTATGCCATTTAACTATTATACCCCAAACGCTGCTCTAATGCCTGCAATCTTTTATTTAAATCTACAATGGCTGCTAGTAGATGCGGAATCATTTTTGCATAAACAACTTGATAATACCCTCCTGGGGTTTGAGGGGCTTCTACAAATTCTGGGAAATTAACCTCTAATTCATCCGCCATAACACCAACACTATGTTTGCCTCGAAGCCAAGAACTGGAAATGTCTTTTTTATAATCAAATTCATAGATTTTTGTGTTATAAATTTTTTGCAATACATCAGGAGTAATTGATTGAATATTTTCTTTTAATCTTCTATCTGAATCAAAGCCAGACGGGATAAAGAATGGTCTAACATACAGGTCATTGTTGACTACACATGTCAGCCTGCCGGCAGCGTTACTCCAACCAAACGCTATTCCAAATCTTTCCCCAGCAAGATTTTCTGCTTTGTAATAAACACCGGTTCCTCCAGCTCTAATCATATCGTCAGATTCAATTTGTCCTCCAGATGTAATCTTATCGCCAGATTCAATTTGTCCACCAGATGTAACTGTACCGGCAGAATGAATTGCTGCTCCTGAAATTATTCCTGTAGCATCAATATTACCACCAACAAGACTAATTCTTGAAGTGATTGCATCAAGAACTATTGAAGCTGGAGTAATTTGTGTTACTGTTGTACCAAATGCACCATTTGAGGAAACCTCAATCATCCCCCAATACAATTCTGTTCTAGCAAATGTGCTGCCTCCGTAAACAAAAGGAGTAAGGTAATCACTAATTGGTTTAATAATAGTTGCTCCATCGGCACTGGCAAATCCAATATTATCAGAATTTATTGTCCACCCCCCAATATTTCCACTATTTGAAAATAAATCTCCATTGCTTTGAACTTGAAAAGCCCCGCTTCCGCTAAAAATCGAGCCATCATTTGGATTGATATAAATATCAGAACCGAGTCTTACAACTTGTCCGATGCCTCCTATTGGTACAGTAGAAACTCCATTTTCTCCATTTAAACTAAAACTATCAGCATCCCAATAATTATCTTCATCGATAACAACTTCATCGGTAGCAACAGTACCCTCAATAATAACATCTGTACCAATTCTTACAATGCCACCAGCTGTGCGAATACCAGTATTACCACCAAGCTCGAAGCCATCAGCATTCCAAAAATTGTTTGCATTAATTGCGAGTTCAGCAGCAGTAAGATTGCCTTCAATGACAACATCTGTACCAATTCTTACTTGATTACCGCTTGTGTAAATACCAGTATTACCACCAAGTTTAAAACCATTTGCATTCCAAAAATTGTTTGCATCTATTGAAAGTTGTCTAAATACGGAATCGCCAGCATATGTTATAGCCCAGCCCTGTGTGCCAGTTGATGTTATAATACCATTTTCTGCAATTGTTCCATCAAAGTTACTGCTTCGTATAACATTGTCAATTAAAACAAGATCTGCAGATAATTCGGTTGCCGTAACACTGTTGGCAATAAGAATTCCGCCAGCAATAGATCCTGGTTGAATATGTATACCAGCGTCTTTATGAAGAATTTTAAAAATTTCAGTTCTTATTGCCGGAATAAAACCTTGATTATACCTCTGATTTCTGAGTTCGTTTCTCAGTGGCGTTGAGCCTCCTTCTGGCTGCCACTCAAAATCAAAAATAGAATAGGCTGACATGTCAATGAGGCTTGAATCAACCCCATCGTGGCTATGACCACCGCCAGGGTAAAAATATATTGCAGCTTCGCCAATTATCATCAAGAAACCTGCCTTAATATCATTTGTTGACTAAAATTATCACCAATTGATCTACTATATGATATCACCCAATAGTCTGTATTTACAATACCAAGAGATGTTAGATTAGATATTCTAACCCGGTCCCCCAATTGAATTTTTGGAATTAAAATAGTATTTACATTTAGTATTGGAACTGGAATTTGTGTTTTTTCAATAATAAAATCTGCTATTTTTTGAGCGTGAATTGCATCACTGATGAAGGTGCTTTCAATAGTTACATCTTTCAATCCAAATTTTTTAATACTATCTGCAATTGATTTAGTTTGTGATTTAATATCGCTCTTTTGATCTTCAATTTCAACAGCAACTCCAGCAATAGATGTTGCATATGGGTAATTAGTTAATCTATCTATGCCAGATAAAAAGACAATTCTACCGTGATCAACATTTTCCGATGCGGAAATAATTAACTCTGCCCCATAGGAATATGGAATAAACTTATGAATCTCTATTAAATTTGGCTCATCTATATCAATTGCTGTAATGAATGGAGATTTAACATTAAAGGCCGGCGTTTTTTGATATTGGACATCGTAATACTTAACTTCTCTTATCTTTAAATAATTTAAAGACCCATTAGCATGATAAATACTGTGTGCGGCTGGAGTTGTTTGAAAATGCCCTCTTTCAAGGGACATAAACGCGCCACCCCTTCTTTCATTGTATTTAATTATCTCATTATTGATTTTAATATACCCAGCATCTGGAAATGGAATATTTGTATTCAAATTATCTTTATATTCACTATAATATGCAACATTAGCATTTGCTGTAAGATTTGAAGTTAAAAGAACCGCTGTAACGGTTGTATCACTGTCGGCTACCCAAAGAGCCTGCAGTCTGTTTGTTGCTTTTTGCAAATTTGATATTGGAACAGTGACTTTATTGCATTGAAGTTGAACCGAATATGAAGCATCAATAATATTTGTTGAATCACTCATATTGGCTTGAATATTAGAATGCTGTTCTATACTCGGTTCAAAAAATCTATAATAATGTTCGTAAACAGCATTATTGAATTCATTTATATAAACCCTGCCTAATTCTGCAAAGGTTATATCATTGAGTAATTCCCTTATTGATCGATCATTGCCATACAAGAAAGCAAATCTAGTCAATGGTTGAATTTTGGCTTCCGCGTATCGATTTTTAATGTCTTTTGTTTTTAAACATGTATTGTAAATATACAATTCGTCAGCCGTAAAACTTCTTATTGTTGCGGGCGCTGACTCACCAGTATTTGCAACATAACTAGCCCCTCGACCCCCAATCGTGATATCTCCTGTAAAACTAATTGGAGTTCCCGTAAGGACAACATTTGATTTTAAATCTCCATTAACATAGTAAGACATTGATGTTCCATCGTATGTGGCTGCGATGTGATGAAACGTATTATTCTGAAGAGCAATATTGGAAGATGCCGTTTCGGTAATTACAGTATTACTTGATAGCGTCTTGATTTTAAACCCGTGTGATGTTGAATTGCTGTACAATTCAAATCCGTTAGTTGGAGAAGAATTTGACCAGGTGCTAATATACTCACCATCATTACTAAATGAGGAATTACTAAATTTACCAAAAAATTCAACAGACCATTTTCCGGTATAGAGAGAAGCATTGCTATTTGTAAAATTATAACTTTCATGATTTGGAATTCTTATATAGGCATTAGATTCCAATAAAACAGATTTATCAGTGGATATATTTGAACTTAAATTTAAGCCACTCGCTTGAGATAGTTTTGGATCATTAATATAAATCCCATTATTTCTCATTAAATATGCGTCAGCTGTTGCAAAATTATTTGATCCATTTCTAACACCAATGCTGTCCATTGGAACAATTGTGACACACTCCGCTGCTGTAACAATCGTTTCAGCGGCAGTCGCTGTTATAAATTTATACAGCGCTATAGAAAAACTTGATGAACCAAGAGAATTGTTGTGTGCATGATAAAATTCAATTCTAATTTTTCTTGGAACACCGGCCGTTAGATTAACAGTTGTGCTTTGTAGCCTGGTAATTGCCTCATGCATAAAAAATTTATTTAATATTAAAACATCATCTAAATAGACTTTTACACCACCGCTTTCAATATAGATTACAATGGCTTGATTGCCACTGCTTCTAGGAATATAATAGCCATCAAAAACCCCATTAAAGTATTCAATATATGTGTTATTATCCTGACCAACAAAAGAATAATTTGACAACTGTAGAGCATTGGATGTGTTTGTAGAGATGTTCTTAGACAGATTTACATATGTTGGACTAACAAAAGTTGTTTGCCCTAGAGCAAGATCTAATTTTGTTAAATTCTTATCTAACGCATCAGCCAAAATATCTTTAACTGCAATAGTATTTTTTTTATTAGTTGGCATTCCCCAAAATCTTGCCCGAAGCCCAGATGAAGATATTAACTCATTTCCACTTCTGTCAACGCTTTCTTCTTTAAAATTATAGCCAGCTATTGCACCACGAAGTATTGCACCTCGCCCAAATGTATTTAATTTTTCAATATTTGCTTTTGGAAAATTTGATCTTAATAGCAAAGCCTCAACTGCATCTCCAACATATGAGTTTTGCTCAAGAAAGCCATATTTAATAGTTGACTCAGTTAGATATTTTGTCCAATCTTGCATGCTTGCACCAACAGCCATATCAGAAGATTTTGCATCCCATTCATCAATGTAAAATGTTCCACTCTTAACATACTCATATATATCAAATACAACCGACGACTCTATAGAATGTGACGCTGGAGAAGATCCAGCATATCCCCTGGTCACAACATTTAGAATATTGGGTTGCGTTGTCCCCGAGCATAGAATATATTCTTCTGATTGATTATTATCATCCAATATGACAACAAAGTTGTTTCCGGCCCCGCCAGTAGGAAAAATGCTAATATCGTTAACAATTAACGATGTTGCTGATGTGTTTGCACTGGCGGTTAAAAATGTTGTTAACTCTGTATTATTAATATAATCCTCATTTGGTTTTTTAATTCTCCAACCGCTATATATATCAACCTTTAAATCTTTTTTCATATATTTACCAAATTCAGAATTATTATCAAAAACATTAAATTTTTTTGTTGTATTGTCAAAACTAATACTGGCGGAGGAGGTTTCACTGCCACCAATTGGCAAGCTTGTTTCATGTACATCTCTGGTTCTATTTAATGATACAGACATTACATAATTTGTCATATCCTCTTCATATAACGGGACAATCTCTTGTATTCTTGCATAATCTTGTGGATTTTTTGTGCTACGAATATAGCATCTAATCCTTGCAACATTCTGTGTTGATAAAGCAGTAGTTATTAAATGATCTTTATAATAAGTATTTGGTAAAATTACACCAGTTTGATTTGTTATTAAATTATTAGAGCCATCATAAACAAATATTTCATAGTTTGAAATTTGCCCATAATATTCTGATGTTATCACCCTAATCTTATTGACTTTTCGAGTAGTAAAAGCCATATCAACATATGGGTCTACAGCAAAACCATAACCTGTGTAGGTATTGCTGGCTGAGGAACTGCTTTTAGACCCCGACCACCATCCAAACTCTAGATTGCCACCAATGCGTGAATTAGCAAGGTCTGACGTTGTTAAAGATGGCATGGTGTACCAAGTGCCATCTGCTTTTATAATATCGCCATTAACATCCTTAGCGCCCGCTACACCCCATGTAAACGACTGACGCTCGTTCCCGTTAGCAACTTCAGATTTAGAAAAATAAAACCCTATACTTGGATAACTGGTATTGGCATGAGAGTCGTTTGTTGTAACGACTAGATTATCAAGATGTCTACTGTCTAGCCAAGTTACAACAATTTTTGGCTTAATTTTTTGAGCCTTTGCATTGATTGCAGTGTTAAAATCATTAGATAGATCTTTGCCGTATTGATCAACTGTAATCATCAGACCTCCTGCAATGACATTGAGCAGTTAAAATAGTATACATTATCAATCAAGTCCCGGCGGATTAAATTCTCTGAATAGTTGGTAATAAGAACATCAACATTTTCTTCGGTGTACGGTGTCGTACCAGCCTCATCCTGTTTTAAAATTGTAAGCGTATGAACATCACCGTCTTTTGATTTTTTATTTAAAAAGTCTCTTGATGCTCTTAAATCAACAGTTTTATTTTCATAATTTGGTATAAAACTCCATTGGAGATTAAATGTCCTCTTAGCCGCTGAGTTTGCCGATGCATTTTTATAATATCTAGAAGCATCACCCTGCCAGTTTAAATTTTCAATAAATACCGGTGCTGCAGAAACATCTAATTTTCTATTTTGATTTGTCAATGGCACTCCATCTAGAACTAGTAATGATCTTATTGAAGAAAAGTCAACAGTTGTTGTTGAATTATATACAACAGCAGTATTGCTAAATTTAAGAGTTTGAACCGTAATTGACAGATTGTTAAATAGTTGATTAATTTTTGCTACCATCAAAACAACTTTGCCAACAACTATAAGGTTTGAATTGATATTAATTACAGATGATGCAAATTTAATTCTTTTCGCAATTGTTGTTACTGTTGCAGATGGTGTAATTATAGATGCGGCAAATGAATGTTTCTTAATTGTTGTAATTGCATTACTTGTAACATTAATCGCAACTTGAGCTTTCAAAATCTCTTGTGCGATTGCTGTAGTTGATGTAACACTTGAAATTGATGTAGAAGCAAATAGAATTTCCTTGGCGATTACTGTGGCATTGGATTGAATAGAAATAGCAGATGAGGCCATTTTCAATCGCAAAGCAGTAACGATTACATTTGAACTTGAACTTGTATTAGAGGCGGCAAGTAGCAATTCTATTGCTTTGACAACAACATTTGAATTTGCAGAAATTATAGAAGCAGCAAATGATGTCTTTTTTATACTTACAATAGCATTTGAATTTGCAGAAATTTGTGTTGTAGCAAAAGCATTTTTCAATATTGAGACTGTAAGGCTTGAATTACTAGAAATTGCTATTGATGCCCGCCTTATGCCTTGGCCAAGAGTAAGCGTTGCGCCATTAACATTAAGCAAAGCACTAGCCAATACGATTCTTTTTGCTACAGCAGTTACGCTGCTTTGAACTGCAATATTAGATCTAATTTGTAATGTAAAGTTTACATTAATTGAAGATGTAATAGAAATGATACTGCTGATTTCTTTACTTTCATCTGGGGTAAAAAAATCTAGTCCGGGCTTAAGTGGTTCAGAAAATGAATAAAAACCAAAAGTCATATTATGCCTCTGATAGAGACATTGTTACATCATAATATGCGCATTGCCCAGGAATGTCTCTCCTGATTAATACTTCTGAATACGAATCAACATGCACTATCGTATTATAGAACGGTTTTGCTGGATCTAACTTAATTGACAAAGATACACTTGATGGAGTTCGGGCAAGATCATAAAAAAAATCCCTTCCTTTTCGCCCGTCAATTGTTTTCTCTTGCTTATCGGGTAAATATTTAAATGATAGATTATATAAATTTTTATTATTTTTTATAAATCTTCTTTTATTGCCATTTGCTAAATCTAAATCAACAGAATTGAATTTATTACTAGAATTAAAGGTACGACCGTGCTCTGTAACCTGCTGTCCATTGATTACAAGAAGATGTGTAATTCCGGGTTGTTGATTTTGTATAGTCATTACATCCCCTGATTAATTCCATTGTACGAGGTAAATCTACGCGACTCTAACCCAGCCAATTTTTGATTCTTGGGGAGAACATTAACATTGTATTCTTTCATCATTGAGTTAAACCATTCTTCTTGACCCACAAAGTTCTCAACTTGAATATTTACGGTGCTGACATTGTTGGTCACTGGCGCTTGGACAGAACCTATTCTTGACGCTGGCGGTGCAAATCTATAATTATTTGATGGCATCATTGGTGTTGGGATCTTCATTTGCCATTTTTCTCCGCCCAAACCAGGCTGATTACCCCTTGGTGGTCCCCAGCCACCCATTGGTGGTAGCGGCATGGGGATAAGCGGTCTGCCCCCTCTCGGCCAACGTTCGTTCTTTTTCCCCTGCTGCTCACCGTATTGGCGAACTTCTTTTGATGGCGGCACAATTGGTGGCTTTGGCTTATTTGCGTTTATTGCGTTTAGTGCAGGAATGCCAATATTTCTAACGGCATTTGCATTCAAAATATATTCACCACCATGCAAAGTTGCGGGAACTGGCATAGATGGAGCCCCTTTTACAAATCCACCTTTTTTAAAACCTGGCATATAGCGCATCTTTGTTGTAATCAAATGGTCTTTAAGAGTATTTAATTTACTCATATTTTTACCAGTGACATTGGCTCCGCCTCCAAAATATGAGCCATCAGAACCAGGCATTCCTCTATAAAATCGAGATATTCTATCGATTATAGAATTTAGAGATGTTTTCCCTTGGAGATATTCTTCAACCCCAATTCCATTACCATTCCATGTCTTTAACAAGTACTGTTCTGCAATTTTTTCCTGAACTTCTGGTGTATATATAGTGTTAAGATCGAAGCCAGCAAATATTGCCCTACTCTTTAGCAAATTTGGAAGATTTTGATACTTACCAACAGCCCCTGTTACATTTTTATTATTAAATGACTCAGCAAAGTTAGTTGCGTAATTTATGACATCCCCAATTGTCATTTCTGTTAATTTCACAGATGAAGGTGCATTTAATGGATTAATTGCATTGTATGGATCAGAAATCCTTGATGTCTCACCAGATGAAATAAACTGATTAAGTTTTCTAACTGCTTGATAATAGGATTTAATTTTAAATTCATTTGTATCAAAAGACATAGCCTCTGCTCTATTTGGAGAGCCTAATAGTGTTGCGCCCAAAGCACCAAGACCAATTGCTCCCCCCGTAATTAAGCCAAGAATTTGCTCTGGGGAGTAAATATTTGAAAGATCGGAGATTGGTCCGCCAAACGCTCCAGGGATTCCCAATCCCTGGTCTGCTAGTCTTCTAATTTTAGGATCAAAAGGTCGCATCACATCCATTAATTCATCCATGCTCCGATACGGCCCAAGATTACCGGTTTTTATTGGGTTGTATATGCTTATTGGCGCTGATCCAGTAAGCATTGGGATATTCACACCCGATGTCAGTATTTCTGCACCACGTAAATTCAAAATATTTTGCAACATATTATATGGAGTTATTAGAGATTTAGCTTCATTTGTGTATCGACTAGTAAATGCGTCAATTAAATCAATGGCAGAGGAACTCATAGATTGATCCCCTAGTTCCATTGCGTTACTCGACCAGGGATAAACTGGCATTCCTCTATGATGTGAAAATCTTTGAGCAAAGTGGGAAACGCTGCCAGATGCCACGCCAACAATATCTTGTGCAATAAATCTATATCTTTCTGCATCTAGTAGACTAAGTAATGATTTTACATTCAGTCCTGGTGCTGTTAGAAAATTATTGGGGTTAAAACCAGCTGCTTTAAGGTTAGCATGAACTTGGTCAAATATCTGAAAAAGTTCTTCCAACGCAGTGGGTAATGGATCATTTGGTCCTAGAGTAAAATTTCCACCCGTGAGAACATGTGGGTCAAATGCTTGGCTAGGATCTGACAAATGCAGCCCCGCTTTGTGTCTTCTATAAAGATCATGAAACATTTTTATATGACTGTATCGACCAATTTGCCCTCCGGGAAGTTCCGACCCAATTGCATTAAGAAATTCAGACAAGCTTGTATTTTCTTCAAATCTAAAAAGATACTCTCCTAGTCTAGTAGGAATCATGTGTCCAGATCCCATATAAAATGAATCAGTAAACATATCATTCCTTAATATAAGATTTCCTTCTGGACCGCTGTGTGGATTTGGCAGAGGAACTCGATTTGAATCAAGAGCTCTAGCTCTTGACCATAATATTTTTAAAAATTCTGTCATGCCAAAATCATTGACTAAATCACCTGTTGTACCGCGTCCAAAAAAATGGTCAACAGAAAAAATTTTACTTTTTTCTATCTGGTGCTTTAACTTACTAACAAGTTCTAAGCTATTACGAGATCCCATACCTTCAGCAAACAAAGGTGGTTGTCCAAGAACTGCGCTTTCGACGAACCCCGTATCTCCGCGATACGTTTGAAATTCGCCAATTATTTCTTTAACGGCCTGCCACATCTCTCTAGATTCTAATATTTTAGCAGTGACTTCTGGATTCGTGGCTCCAATTGATCTCAAAAAATGAGATCCACTTGGTGATTTTGCTATGTATCCAATAACATTTGCCAATGCATTATATAGTGCTTCATGTTGTTTAATTATGTCAAGTACGTCCCCGCCACCCCGATGAGGAAGGTAGGCTGGGAGATTTAATTCTCTTGTAATTTTATCACGATATAATACTTTCAAAGTGTCCATACTAAGACTTCTATTTCCCATAAAATGTCCTGTCAAGAGATCATGAAACATTGTGTCACCGCCCATTATATCCGCAGATGAACGTATTGGAATTGCTTGCTCAATGACACTGGAACCACCTGTTCCTGTTGGCGACCGTGCTGCAAGTACACTTCTCATTGCCACATCCAGTTCCACTTTTGCGGTATCTAAGATATATGATGCTATTTCACCACGAGTTGATACATTAACACCACTTGAGACTTTTCTCTTTAAATTGTTGACAATGCTTTGAATTTCTCTGGGCTGAAGAACTGCCTTCAGAACATCCTCTTTTGCCTTTAAGAATCCTGCGCCGAGCTCGAGCCTTCCAAAATCTTTAAACAGCGAAAGATCAAATCTAGTCGCAACATTTTCCCTGCTTATCAGCTCATCAATAAAATTTGTCCACCAAGGAATATCAATGGTTTCTTCAAACAATTTATCTACAAGTTGATGTTCATAACCTCTTCTTGCCAACAGTTCGCTGGCAGAAAGAGAAAGAACCTGGTCGCGCTGGCCAGTCCGAACCCCTTGATATTTTTTAGTAACAACACTCTTAGCCATTGCTTTGTACACTGATTCATAATCAACCGGTGGTCTTGCAGAAAGCTCATCGGCAAAAGCATCAAGAACGGGTGCATAGAATCGGCGCATTTCAATATCTTGAGAAGAATATTTAAAAATGCCTTCAATAAAGTCTTGGAATTTTGCCACAGCTTCTGTATGGGTATTGGGATTACGAGCCATATAAGCCGTTGAAGCAATTGCTTTTGGTTCCGGCGCTAGGGCCCTTACAGTATTTATCCCTTCAACCCCAGTCATTTCTGGTGGAATTATAAATGGCTCATCAAAAAATGTTCGACCCGATACTTCATTTATGTAGCGCTGCACCAATTTTGGTGACAAACCATATTGCTTTGACAATAATTCATAGATTTCTCCAGGGGGCATTCCCCCAGCTCTAAGATTCCATTGTTTTCTTAATTCTATTCCCAATCCAGCCATAATGTCTTCATTGTTTATAAACGAGAATCCACTGTCTGGGAATAAACCGTATTCCCCCCTTGTCATTTCTAATGGATGCTTCATTCCAACATTTACTGGATAATTTACTCCACCAAGCGAAACTGTTTTAGGCCGAAGAGGTCTGTTGATTCGACCCATACCTGTTTCTATTTGCATTTGCATTCTTCCAAGAGGTGTACTTACATCATCTGGTGTAAAGCCTGGTGGTAAAAATTCACCCCAGCCCATCAAATCACCTAATGTGGCATCAAGTTTATAGTAGGGCATTGTTTTTGCCACCTGCTCTGTGGCTTTGGTAACTCTAGGAATGAGCATCCCTTCTTGCCTTGCTAGACCTAATGCTAGCTTGATAGATGTTGATGATGGCAATTGGAGTTGTTGGGCTGCCAAAATTTTTTCCCAAGGTTGTTGAGCTATAATTTTCAACCTTGTAAATCTTCCGGGGAAGTATCCAAGGTAATCTTGAATCCAAGTTGAATCAGATGCATAGTTTCTAAGAATTTGATTTCTTCCTATTTGAGTAAGGTTACTAATTGAATGTACTCCATCCATAGAAAAAGAATCTCTTGGGAGTTCGACACCATGCGCTGCATACATGTCTGGATGGAAAACGGGAATAACTGGATCTGGAAGAGACAAGCCAATTCTATTGAACGCCATTTGAGCGTCTGGATCTATTTCTTGCTGACCAGCCTTAACCGCTGGAGCACCGTAATTACCCAAATCTGGGTCTCCAAAGAGTTTTCGCCTTACAAAATTCCTTGTAACGGTTTCCTGAATATGAGGCCCCACAATTTCTGGGTGGGCAGCAGCAATCATGTCGTAAATTGGTCTTGATGTGTAATCGGGATTAAACTGATCAACTAATTCTGGATATAGTTTTTCATAGTATGCCAATACTTTATCATAGTCATGCAGGTACTGCCCGTACATCCCTTGTCGAATATCAGTTACATACTTAGCTTGTTGATTATATAAAAATGTTTTAAGATCATCAACTAGGTGAGTGGAATCTCTTCTTGCTGCAAATCCAGTTGATTCTGACCAATTTTGTACGCCAACCATATAGTTATAATAATCCATAGTCTTAGACCCGCGAGCATTACCGTGCAAAACTGGCTCTAGAAGTTCATTTAAATCTATACCCATCGGATTTCCACTATGGATAATGCTTGATCTATAAAATGCTTCTTCAATTATTGCCTCTTCAATTTTTAACTTTTGTGCAGCAGCGTATTGTTGAGCATAGGCTAATTCGTTCTGTTTCATAACTTGCCAATTTTGCCAATCTGCTAGGCTATAAAGACGATGGGTTTGTCTATAAGCCGCCTGCATTATTGAATCAATATACGGATCTCGTACTGCTGGGTATGTTGGGAAAACTTCAAATCCTTCCCTAAATAAATTATATTTTCCTGCTGGAAGTCTTATACCCCCAAATGGAAGGGCTACAAAGTTTGTATCATAACCCAATAGCGTATTTAGTGAGCCAGGGTTGTATTTAAGCAAGTCTTCTAATTTAGTGATAATAAAATTAGCGCCTGGTACATTTGGTCTCCCGAACATCGTGCCGCCATGCACAATATGATTAAGAGCTGAATGCATCGTGTGTCTGTCAATTGCTCTTCTAGTATTAGGATCATGCGTAAGAGATGATCTTGAATGTAGAGTCATAGAGCCATCTGGTTGAATCTTGAACATTGGGAATTGACCCAATTCTTCTCTAACAACCATAGTGTTACCAAGATTAAGCCTTTTATCAAAAGGCTGTTTTGCTACCTTTTTTGCAATTGCATCGATTTTAAGCTTTCTTACATCTTTTCCAAAATTAGCTAATTGATCAAACATCGATTTAGCTTCTGCATTTCCATTTGCTGCATTCAATGCAATATAATCTATTTGTTGTGGAGTTAAATTTTCACCAAATTTGGGAATTTTACCAATAAAAGAATTAAACTCATCCAAGGTTATATTTTCAAAGTCATCGTTATAAGATGTAAAATCTTTCCATAAATCATCAACTGTTTTTACTCCATATTGTGGATTTTTGGCATAAAATGCCAAATCATTCTCAAGTCTTTTAGCCCATGTTTTAGCCATCTCCAAGTATTCTCTAATTGAACCTGGCGCACCTTGAGCATGTGCATAATCATAAACAAATCCATATGCTTTTTCATCAACCTGAGATGGAGAGAATCTATCTGTTATAGTCTTCATCTTATGCTCTGCCCCCAGTGCAGAATTATAGAAATCTCGAGTTGCAATCCCTCCCCCAGCATGCACATGCCCTAATGCTGTATCAAGTATTTCATACGGTTGAGCCTGCACCAAAGTTGTATTTCTTGGTAAGTCTGGAAACACTTTTAGGGCAGTTGCTGGCGATCCGACATTAAATCCAAAACCGACTGGTTTATTCCCAACAAGATTTGGTAGGGGGTTAAAATACTGTCCTTCAAGAAGAAAACCCTTTTGAGAAACATCTGCGTGTGCTGTTACGTCTTCCATCCAGCCCCTTACCCATTGCCCAGTTGTCTTTGTCAAGTCCTCATCAAGGCGACTAGCGCCAATAACTGTTCTACTACCACTTACAACCGTAATTGGATTTTGTAAGTTTTGATTAAACAAAGATACTGGAAGGCTTCTTCCCGATGCATCCCCCATGCCTAAAGCAAGAGGTTTAGAATGAATTGCTTGTATTACGGTATTCTTAGATACGCCTGGAAGAAGTTCGTCCATAATTCCATTAACGACCGGATTGGTGATAATCTTACCAGCGCCAATTGCAGATTGACCACCTCTTGCAGTAGCAATAAGATCTCCTTGCCTTATGATTGCTTGAACAGCAGCATCTGGGTCAAATGCTTTAAATGTTTTGTATGCTGTTAGCATATTTGGAAGAGCAGCCCTTGGGGTTTCTTTGCCGACTGTTTTTGCCCAAATATTAAGAGCGCCTTGTCTTATTCTTGGATTACTAATATCATACATATTTTGCAAGAAGGCTGTTCCAGTTTTTTGTTTATAATAATTAAATAATTGATTTGTTGCAAGTTCTTTTGCGTATTCTTGAGAAATTTCTCCACGAGCACCTTGGGCAAGCGTTCTTGCAATTGATGCCTGCAATAAATCATCGCCGGTTGCACGAATCATTGAGCCAATAAACGCTTCGCCTTGTTGCGCTACCCCTTGCTTAACAAGGGATTTGAGTGATGTTGTCACTAGAGGTTTGGCAAGAGCGGATCCGCCGAGGGTAAATATTGTTCCAACATTCATGAGATCCTCTACTAAATTGATGCCCATGTATTTCCAGTCGTCAAGCGTGGGCATTTCTCCAGCCCCAAGTAAAGAAAGACCAACTTGACCAAGAGTTCTTGCAACAGAATTTTTACCCCAAATTAAATTCTTACCAGATAATGTTCTCCCAAACCCCATAAGTATTTCTTTTGGCAACTCAAAAAGAAGACCAGGTATTAGATTTACAGGATTAAAAAAGTCTTTGCCGCCTTTTAGTATTTGAGAAAGCCCTCTTTTTCCTAATTCTGTATTACCAGTAGTAAGACCCCCTATACCTCTACCGACTCCCATCACGATATTACCAGCACCCTTAATTAGATTAGTCAGTGGGGTTGAACTTTGTGGTGGAACTTCTGGATTCAATGACGAGCCATCGGCACGGCGAGGGGTCATATCAACAATTCTCGGCAGCAATTTTCTACCAGAAACGTCTTGCCTTAAAGATTCAGTACGCTGTTGTTGTGCAGTATTTATTGCTATTGCATTTAGTAATTTTCTACCACCGGCATCATCTCTCAGACTTTGTATTTCTCTCATTACTGTATTAACTTCTTTCTTTTTTTGAGCAATAACTTTTGCGGCGGCAAAAGGCTCTTCAATTCTTTCAATAATTCTTTTTGCACCGGCGACTCCAAGTGAACTGACTAATCCTGTTTGAATTTTTGGATCTGCTAATAGCGTTTGAGTTCTTTTTATATTTGCCTCAATAGCATCTGGTAGAGACGATGACCCACGACCTGACATGGCGGAAGTCTTGGCAGCAGCCAATGTTTTTCTTTCTGCCGCATCCGCTGTACCAATTAATAGATTAGTTTTTGCATTTGTTTTTGCAGCAGCCAATGCTTGTCTTTCAATTCGATCTGGTACTCCAACCAATCCACCCTTTTTAAATTTTGGAATTCGTGGGTCATTAAGTTTTGCTAATGCGCCAAGACCAACTCTTTTAACCGCATCGGCATTAATAATAAATTCACCGCCGTGAAGAACTGCAGGAATGGCCTGTTGCTCAGGAGCATTTAAGAATCCAGATATTCCATATGGCGTTGCTTCAAGTCTACTACTACCCGGAATTGGACCACCCTCAGCTCTTCGTATAGCCGTAGGATTAATCATTCTTGTTTCAGTAAAGCCAGCCCTTCCTTGCGGCCGTGGGAAATTGCCATATGGCAATCCTGGTTGGGCTTTTCCATAATTTATCGTTTTAAGATTTGCTATGGCTATCGCATTGACAATTTGATCAACACTAAGCCCCCTTACGACCGCATCTGTACCATGTATTCCTCGAAAGCCTGCTACTGCTGTGTCTTGAATCCTCATAAATCGATTGAATTCTGCTCTCTCAAAAGGATCCATATAACTTCCACCAGGATCACCAGGAGTACTACCACTGGCAGCATCTTTTGCAGCATCAATTGCTGCCTTAAGCGCTATGTATTTTTTAATTGCAGGATCAAGACTAGCAGCAAGACGCTTCATCAAATCTGGGTTGAGTTCAACCAGATTTTGGAAACTGCGCAGTATTGTTTCATTGCCATCTACAATTGCATTCTTAAATACAGTATGTGGGTCTGCTTCATCTAGAGCTTTCTTGTATGGTGTTAAGAAAGCAGTCTTTGTTTCTTCAAGAAGCGATGCGAAAATACCCAAAACGCTAGTTTTCAAACCCTGAAACGCGGCAGTCATTCCAGTATTCATTGCATTTGCTGCATCTGTACCATCAGTTGCCATTGCATCATTTGCGCCCTTTATACCTGATGTTATCGGACCATATTTTTCAATTATTGAAGCAGTATTGTCTCCAAATGTATCACCAATGTCAACAAGCATCCCGAGCGTAATTCCAATAACTGCATCTGCCATCTTTCTGGTGACACCCAAAATCGTTGCTTCATCTTCAGAGCCAAGACCATATTTTGCTTCTGCTAGTTTTACTAACTCATCAAGTGGTGTAGTAAAAGCACCAATGGCATTTCCAAAATCGTCTACAACATTTGGCATTTTTTCATTAATCGTCGTTGCAAATTTTACAAACATATCACCAAATTTTACATTATTATCTTCTGCAGTTTTTGTTGTCAAAGTTTGCAATTCATTAAGTTGTGCCGTGTATTGCTCAAGGGTTACTGGGGCAATTCTTGTAATATGCTCTGCTGCCTCTTGGAATTTTTCAATGGATTCATCAAAGAATTTACCAGCAAGCTCTTTGGCATTATTGATAGCCTCCCTTAAAGCGTCAAGATTTTCTTTAGCAAGTTCTTTTCTCCGGCCTTCATCAAGCGTAGATATTTCTTGTTGTGATTCTTTGGTTGCCTGTTGCTCTTCAAGATCAAGAATGCGAGCATCATCAATTCTTCCCTCATAAATTGCTAGAGCCCTATTTCTTCGGTATTGCTCTCCTCTTAGAGTGGCATCATCAATTATTTTCCGCCTATTCGTCTCATATTCTTTCTTTTTTGTCAACGACTCCTCTGCTTTTTCAAGCTTCATCAATGTATTTATCTGAACATCAAACACTTTAAGCGCAGACTCTTTTTGTTTGTTTAATGCCTTTAGCGAATCTGATATAAATTTCTTCAATGAACTGGCGAATCTATCAGCAATAAAGTCTTGCAATTTTTGAACGGCATCCATAATGCCTTCTTTGATTTTGCCTGCAATCTTCTCGTTAGCGTCTTCTATTGGAGCATCTCCAAAAGCATCAGAAATTGCTTCACC
>Ga0194131_10000470_pt1 | contig 68082 bp, 64 predicted proteins | sample TA2KigO120mmetaG_FD_148631 | JGI IMG/M metagenome (GOLD analysis project Ga0194131, IMG submission 148631) | Freshwater microbial communities from Lake Tanganyika, Tanzania - TA2015053 Kigoma Offshore 120m | ecosystem: Environmental > Aquatic > Freshwater > Lake | place: Tanzania: Lake... | reverse complement strand
GCCAATCACAGGGACCCGGCAACAATGCTTCGGTAACATTCCTGGATCAGTGAATCATCTGCCCTTCGGTAACATTCTTGTTTGAGTTGACACGGAAGCATCTGCGCAGAGCAGCAGAGCAGCAGAGCAGCCGGGCAGGTTGCCGTAGCGGAAAGGCAGGGGTTAATCCTCACACCAGTTTTCGCCGGATCCGGATTCAGGCATGGCCGAGGCCCAATGCTGGATTCCGGCTTCCTCCGGAATGACGAGAAGCTAATTGCCCCCTACTCCGCCTGAGCAACGCCCTTGCCGCACCACAAGGCGGAACCCAGCCAGGCCAGCGCGCCGCCAAACACCAGCGCCCCAATTACCCGCACAATCCAGGGCACAGGCCCCACCGGGTGCACCGGCACGCAGAACAGCACAATGCCCAGCATGGACATGATTACAGCCCAGCGCGGCATGACCTTGGCTTTTAGCATGGCCGCGCCAAACAGAATATAGCCCAGGGTCATCAGGGCGTAGGGAGCGGCGGTAAAGCCCACGGTGGAAGAGTCGTTGAACAGCGGCCCGCCGGGGGCTACAAAGGCGGGAACGTGGCGGGCAATCACCGGCCACACCCAGGCGGTGAACATGCCAGTGCCTACGAACATGGCAGTGCCGATGAAGGCGATGACAAATCCTATTGCCCCCAGCCTGCCCAAAGCGCCGTCGTGCCGGGCGTAGAGGCCAATAATTCCCAGCAGGGTAAACATGGCACCCAAAAAGTGGAAGGTGTGGGCCGGCACCCAGTTCCAGCGCATGGTTACTTCAGCCCCTTCCAGTTCCCCAAAGGGGTGCAGCAGCATGAACAGAGCAAAGGAGACGCCGCCCAACACCAGGGCCAGGCCGCTCCATTTATAAGCGCCTGCGGATGACGTTTGCTTGCTGGCCATGGACTGATACATATTCCCCCCGTTACTTGGACCGCGGCCACGGAGCAAAGGCGTTTTGCACCCGGCTCAGCACCGGCCCCAGGCTGGGATAGTGCCGCAGCAGCACCGTGGACATGGTGTTGCCATTAATCCAGTCCATGCCCGCCTTGGTATAGACTTCGGTGGTGTAGTAGGTGGTGAAGAAGCGGTCGCTCTTCAGCCGCCGCGACGCCATCAGAATGAAGATGCGGAAGGCGGTGTCGCTGAACCCAAACCCGGTGGGCGGATTTTCCGCATACATGCCCACCATGGTGTCCACCCGGTTTATGTCATTGTCATACACCTGGCGAAGCTGATCGGCCCACTCCTTGTTGCCGGTTAGCTCCTCAAAGGTGCGCACCGGCGGCTTGTTCAGCAACTGCCGGAACTGATTGTAGCGGGGCACGCCCCGCTCCCGGTCGCGCAGCACGTCCACCGCCGCCAGGTCCATGGGCGGCAGGTTGGGCCGGTTCAGGTTTTGCAGGAACTTGGGGTAGTTGTGCAGCGTCACCGCACCAGGATGCACGGTGCCCAGGGAGTAGAACAGGTCCGGCATGGAGACCTGCTCCTGCACGCGGCGGGCGTTCACGCCCTCCACCTGCGGGAACTGGTGTTCCAACAAGGTGCGGTCGTCGCTCAATGACCGGAAGGTAAATTCGTCAGGGATGAGCGGGTGCAGCCGGTACACCGCCACAAACTCCTCGGTCATGGCGTAGGGAGCAGTGTGGTGGCTGGTGGGCGATCCGGGAATGCCGCTGATGACTTCGCTGCGGCCCAGACGCCCATGCTTGAGATAGTAATTTTCCCCCATAAAGCCCCACCAGTTGCCCCGCATGGCGTAGCGCATGGTGGGCGTGGCCAGAATGGCGGGGGTCCATTCCACAGTGTGGATTTTTGCCATCAGCGCGGCGTTAATCAGCCTGGCCTTCTGGTATATCTCCTCATCGGACCAGTTGGGGTATTCCTGCGCCAAGCGGTCGCATATGGAGTTGTGCTCCAGGCTGAACAGGTTGTGCAGCAGGCTCAAGCCCACCCAGTAGTTGTCCGTAAAACCCGTGAGGTCCAACCCCGTCTCCGGGTTCAGGTAAAGCAGTCCGTCGGGACCTATTTCCAGCTTCCCCTTGTCGCCGGAACGCAGGCTGGCCTGAACCTCCGGCGTGTTGCCATAAATCTGGGAGCCGTCCCACCAGTGCACCGAGTGGTTGATGAAGGTGGGCGGCAGATTGGCGTCGGCATCGGTGCGGGTGGGGTCCGGAGGCGTGCGCCCCACCTTCATGGGACGCTGGGGCCAGGCATCGTCATCCTTCAGGGGCAGCTCCCAGGAATGCTCATCATCGGGACTGCCGTGGTTGAACCAGTCGTGCACCTGGAACTGAATCCAGGCGGCGGCCAGCACGTTGAGAATGGTGGCGGGAACAAACTGGTCGCGGGTCAGGAGCTGGCGACTCACCTCCCGCGGGCTGGGGGTCAGCAGGGCAGGCGGCGCTTCCGGATAAGCGAACTGCAGGGGCACGTTGCGGGCAAACCGCGCCCCGGCGCTGCCCATCTTGGGATGCTGCAAGTCGTTGTAGGCGCCGTCCACCGTGCGGCTGGTGAGGCGCGGGTCGCCAGGGGGGAGTTCCGGCCCGGTGGCGGACACCGCCCCTTTGGTATCGTGCAGGTTCTGCTCACGCAGCTGGATGCGCAAGGCCACCAGGTTAATCACAGCCAGGGGCATGGGGAGCCGGTGCCAGATGATAAACCGGTTTACTAGTTGCCAAATTCGGGTAAACAACCGGGAAAATACGGAACCGGCCATGAGAAAGTCTCCTATCTACTCGGTTTTCAGGTACTCCAACAGGGTGTCAATCTCCTCGGAAGACAGGGTAGTTCCGTAAACATGTCCCTGGTTGCTGTTGCCTTTGACGATGGTATCGTACTTCCAGCCCAGCCGCTCGGCCTCCGGGCCGGAAGAAACAAAGCCCACGTTGGCAAAGTCGTACACAGTGTAGCCCCGATAAAACACGGTGGGCCGTTGTTCTGGCGGCTTGAGCAAGTCCCGCAGGGTGGGCACGGAGCCGTTGTGCAGGTAAGGCGCACGCAGCCAAACGCCGTCCAGCGGCATGCTGGCATAGCCATCGGTGGTGCGGAAGTGAGTAAATCGCCAGGGGTAGCCGGTACCCAGGGTGTTCATCTTCTCGGCCAGCTCAGGAGTGAAGGACTTCATTCGCTCCGGGTCGGTGCCCAGGGCGGTGATGTTCACCACCTGGCCCACCCCAGGACTGGGAACGGCATGGCAACTGGCGCAGTGAGCCTGGTACACTTTTTCCCCGGCCTGGGCTTTCGCCTGGTCAATGCGGCTGGCCGGGAACTGGGGTGCAGGCAGGTCTAGAATCCACTCCTCGATGCGGGCCATGGCAGGCAAGTCCAGGGATTCGGGCGAGGCTCCTGCGCCGATGGCCGCGCTCTTGTTGCGCTCCTCTACCGAGTTGTTATTGCCGTCCCAGTGCAGCCACATGCCGATGCGCATGCGCTGTTCCCACAGGGAAGGCAGGTCAGCGGTGCCGATGGTATCGTCGGCGTCCATGTCAAAACCAAAGAGGCGTTTGTAGGGGTTGAAGGTGTCCACCCGGCCAGGCCCCAGGGGAGGACGCCGGGCCATCCAGGAAAAGTTGGTGGCTTCCTGCAACAGGCCATCCCTGGTGCGCGGAATTATGAATTGCCGGTAAAGCAGGTTGTCCAGCCAGGAAAATTCCGGGTTGGCCTTTTTTATGGCCGGAATCAGAACATCGGCGTTAAACCGCGGGTCGGCAGCGGAGGCAAAAAGGAAGTTCAAATATCCCTGGAGGTTAAACTGGTGGGCGGGCATTCCCAGGATAATCTGCGGCGGCGCGTCCGGCGATTCCCGCAGCACACCGGTGTGGCACAAGGCGCAGTTAAGCCCCTGGGTTGGCAAGGGGTCCTCCCGGTAGCTGGCGCCAATGGGCCGCTCGTCGGTGGGAGACTCGTAAATAAACCCCAGGCGTGCGTAGCCATTGCCAGGGCGGTCGGGCAAGTACTCTGGAAAAACATCCGGAAGCACCCGCCACACCCAATAGGGCACACCCGACCGGCCTTCCGCACCAATGGAGCCGTACTTGAAATGGTCCACAATGCCAGAGTGGGTCTCTGGCACGTTCCTCTGGAACCAGACAAAGACGTAGATGCCGATGGCCGCCGCCACTACCACCGCCGCCGCCACAATTGCCAGGGCAATCCTTTTGCCTCTAGAAAGCTTGGCCAACATTGGTTAAGTTGTCCTACTACAGCAAAGTATGCGCAAGCGCGCCGGTGCAGCCCCACTCCCGGTGGTGTACCCGTTAACCGTTCATCATTCCAGCGGAAGCCGGAATCCAGTAAAGCGCATCATTAAGTTTTGTATCTGGACATCGGCTTTCGCCGGTGTGACGAGTTGAGTTCTTGAGCGAACTGATACATTACCCTTCTCCCACCAGGGCGAGGAAACTCTTACGACTCCTACCTAAAGGGAGGCGGCTCAAACACTGACATGATCTGTTTCAGCATGGCCTCCCGGGACTCAAACCGGCTCTCCTCGTAACAGCCCAGGGGGTTCTTCAGAGTATGCAGCATGCACTTGTTGCAGTAAGTGCAGGGCCTGGGAGCGCAGTCGTGGCCCTGGGCAAACAGCTTCACCAGGTCATTGTTGGCCACCAGGGAGCGGGCAATGGAAACGCCGTCGCAGTCGCCGCCGGAAACCGCCTGGCGGATTACCGACGCCGTTTGAAACCCGCCGGTGCAGATTACAGGAATGCCCACAGCCTGCTTGACTGCCCGGGAGTCGGACAGATTGATGCCCTCAACGACCCGGCCCCGGTTATGGACCCACCACCAGCGGAAGGCGGCGTTGAAAGGCCAGGTGCGGAAGAAAAACAGGTTCCGGCGGGTATGCCGCCCGCTGGCGGACATGATGTCATAGGTCATGCCTGCTTCTTTCATGGGCAGGTCGCCGGCGGGGTTCTTGGGGTGGGGGAACATGCTGCCGCAGGAGACGTGAATGGCATCTACCCCGGCTTGCTCCAGCCACTGGCACACCTGGACGGACTCACTCAAGGTGTTGCCCTTGCCTTCCCAGGGGATGGCGGCGTTATTGAAGTCGGTGGTGCTGATTTTTACTTGCAGGTGAAAGTCCCGCCCCACTTTTGGCGGATGGCTTGCACCACCTCCAGCAGGAAACGGGCGCGGTTCTGCAAGGAGCCGCCATACTGATCCCGCCGGTCATTTATGCCGGAGCTAAGGAACTGGGTGATGAGATAGCCGTTGGCCCCATGCAGCTCCACCCCGTCCAAGCCCGCCTCCCGGGCGCGGCGCGCGCCCTCCGCAAAGGCAGCCACAGTCTCGGCGATGTCCTGCTGGGTCATGGCCTGGCAGCGGAAGCCGTGCAGCGGTTCGGACTTGCTGGTGGAGCTGAGGGCGATGGTGTTTTCTACGCCGCCGATGTCCTGCTGCCGCCCGGAGTGGCTGAGCTGCATGATGAAGCGGCAGTCGTGCTGGTGGACCCGCTGGCCCAAGGCGCGCCAGAAGGGGATGCAATCGTCCCGGTGGATGGTGGCGTAGTTGGGAACGATACGCCCGCGTATTGAGACCGGCACGAAGGAGGAGATGATGGCGCCCACGCCGCCCTCGGCGAACTTGGCTTCCCAGTTGATGCGGGCCTGGTTGCCGGAGCCATCGTAGTTGTCAAAGCGCCCGGAAATGTTGGACCGGAGCACCCGGTTCTTGACGGTGAGGTTCCGGAACTTCAGGGGCTCAAAAATGACGTCAGCAGCCACGATACCGCCCCCAATGGCCAGAGGATTTCAGATATACGACACTCTGGTTCACCCCATCGTCCCCGCCCGGTTGGGGGGATTCCAACACTCGATGCCGATGGCGTCAAAAGGAGGAGAGCATATGTCCTTTCGTTCTCGACATTCCCGTAGGGCCACATCTACGTGTGCGCCCTCGTCAGACTTCTGGCTACGGGGCAGACACGTAGGTCTGCCCCTACCTCCAGTGAGAATGAAAAGGCCCTGCAGAGTAACCCCAGAGGATTGTAGTTTTCGGTTTACCCGTAGGGGCGAGCTTGAAACCCGCCCCTACATCAAGGCCGCTAGACAAGAGTGTTGAAGGCATTGTGTACTGGATTTCTGTTTAGGAACCGGCCTTGCCCAAAAAGTATGGATTTCGACAGTCAGTAACGTTTTGCAGCCAATTATTGTAACCCTTCGTCCCGATGCAATCGGGGCTCAGAATGACATTTTGGGCAAAGCCTTAGGAACCAGTAATCATGGCAAAGACGTAGGGGCGACGCATGCGTCGCCCCTACACGCCGGAGAATTGACTAGAAACCTGGACTCTTACTTCCCGCGCTTCTGCTGCTCCAGGGCTTCCAGGATGCTGGCGGGGTTCATGGGCAGGCAGCCGGTGCGCACCCCCACGGCCCGGTGGATGGCGTTGGCGACGGCCGCCATGGGGGGCACAATGGAGACCTCCCCCACACCGCGCACGCCCAGGGGATGGCCGGGGTTAGCCACCTCCACAATGACGGTGTCAATCATAGGCACATCCAGGCTGGTGGGCATCCGGTAGTCCAGGAAGCTGGAGTTCATCATCTGGCCCTGCTTGTCCAGGTAGTACTCCTCGTTCAGCGCCCAGCCGATGCCCTGAACCGCGCCGCCCTGAATCTGGCCCTCCACGTAGCTGGGGTGGATGGCCTTGCCAACGTCCTGGATGGCAGTGTAGCGGAGGATGGTCACTTTGCCGGTGTCGGGGTCCACCTCCACGTCCACCATGTTCAGGGCAAAGGCGTTGCCCACGCCCCCCGGGTTGGCCGCGGCCCGGCCCACTATGGGGCCGCCGGTGCGGTTCATGCGATGGGCCAGCTCTTTCAGAGTCATTCTCAGCTCTGAGTCCTGCTTGTGGCGCAGCACGCCGTCGGCGTAGTCCACATCCTCCGGCTTCACTTCCCAAATTTTGGCGGCCCGTTCAACAAGCTGCCGCTTCACATCCTGGGCCGCGTTGTAAACCGCGGTGCCCATCTTGAAGGTGACGCCGCTGCCGCCCGCGCCGGAGCTGTAGCCAATGGAATCGGTGTCCACCACCGCAGGCCGAACGTCTTCGGCAGGGATGCCCAAAACTTCGGCCACGTGCATGGCCATGGCCGCCCGACTGCCGCCAATGTCCGGTGAACCCTCGATTAGGCCGACGGTGCCATCGGGGTTGACGCTGGCCACCGCCGTGGCCGGGCCGGTGCCGTTGAACCAGGCTCCCACCGCGACGCCCCGGCCTCGGTTGGGGCCTCCCAGGGGCGCCGACCAGTGCGGGTGCTGCTTCGCCGCCTCAAGCACCTCCTCCAGCCCGATGCGGCGGAACACCGGCCCCGTGGCCTGGCGGCTGCCCTCCTTGGAGGCGTTGAGCAGGCGGAACTCAATGGGGTCCTTGTTCAGTCTCTGACACAGCTCATCCACCGCCTGCTCGGCGGCAAAGGCGGCGGCGGGGGAGCCGGGGGCCCGGTAGGCGGCGGCCTTCTGCACGTTGGTCACCACGTCCACGCCTTCGATGTACGCGTTGGGGATCTGGTAGGGGGCGAACATGGTGCGGCAGCCGCCGGGCACTGGCGAGCCGGGGAAGGCACCGGCCTCGTAAATCAGGTGGGCTTCCGCGGCGGTGATGCGCCCGTCGCGCTTGGCACCCATCTTGACGCGAATGTGGGTGCCAGAAGTCGGGCCGGTGCCTACGAACACTTCCGGACGGGTCATGGTGATTTTCACTGGCCTGCCGCTCTTCCGCGCCAGGGCCGCCGCCACCGGCTCAATATAACAGCCGCCCTGGCCCTTGCCGCCAAAGCCGCCGCCAATCTCCATAGGCACGATTTTCACCTTGGAAACTGGCAGGCCCATGATGGTGGAGGTGTGGTCCCGCAGGGCAAAGTGGCCCTGGCTGCTGCACCAGATAGTGACCGACCCATTAGTGTTCCACTGGGCCGTGGCAGAATGGGGTTCTATGTATCCCTGGTGCACCGGCCGGGTATGGAATTCCCGTTCTACGATGACATCGGCTTCCTGGAACCCCTTGGCAATGTCGCCCAGCTTGAACTCAAATCGGTTGGAGACGTTGGTGCCCTTGGCGGGAGCTTCTTTGGCGTAGGCGCCGCCCCGCTGGGCCGGGTTGCTCAGGGTCAGCAGCCGCTCGTGGAGGATGGGCGCATTGGACTTCATGGCCTCGGCGGCGGTCAACACCGGCGGCAGCACTTCATAGTCCACGTCAATCAAGGACAGGGCTTCCTCGGCCAGAGCAAGGCTGGTGGCAGCCACCGCGGCCACGGCATGGCCCCGGTACAGCGCCTTTTCCCGGGCCATAACGTTGCGACTGTAGAAACCGTAGTTCACGTTGCCGCCTTCTTCATGCTCGGCCAGCTCCGCGGAAACCGCTGGGAGGTCGGCGGCAGTGACCACCGCCACCACGCCGGGCAGGGCCAGGGCGCGGCTGGCGTTGATGCCCCGGATGCGGGCGTGGGGGTGGGGGCTGCGCAGGACTTTGCCGTAGAGCATCCCTGGCAGGTGAATATCGGCGGCATAGCGGGCGCGGCCCATAACTTTGTCCGCGCCGTCATGGCGGATGGGCCTGGTGCCCACCACTTTGTATTCCTGGGTGGAAAGCACTATGTTGGGTTTGTAGTCCAGCATCTTCCCCTCCTGAGCGTCCCGTGTTTATAGAACCAATGCCAGTCAGCCCCCATAATTTACCACGAAATGGAAGGGAGCGGGCCTGGTGGGACACCCTGCGCTGAAGAGGCAGCATAGGGGATCAATACCGCCCTGTGCCGCTAACTGCTAAAATGCGGCGGTGGCCCTGGTATATCGAGAGGACAGCTATTGATGGTGGGTAATCGTCGGGACTAACGCACCAACGCGAACGTCGGATTTCAGGAGGCAGGTGTGTCTGAGACTCAGAAGATAGTCTATGTGGACGATGAGGTTGCCGTTAAAATTCTAGACATTATTCAAGAAGCAAAAAAGTTCCTGATTATCGTCACTCCATACATCAAGCTGCGCGACTGGCGGCACGTTCAGGGATCACTGGACCGGGTTTTGAAAAGCGGTGTAAAAGTCGCTGCGGTTGTACGGCTTGAGAATGGAGTGTTGGTACAGAGCGACACCGAAGACGTGACCTGGCTGCTGCAAAATGGTGTTGACGTGCGCGGCGTAGAGTACCTGCACGCCAAGATTTACTTGAATGAGCGGGAGGTGTTGGTGACATCCATGAACCTGCACCAGTTCTCCGCGAATAATTCCCTTGAGATCGGCCTCGCGATACGAGATAAAGATAGTGAAGCCCAAGTCCGGAAGTATGTAACCCAAACTCTTATGGGTCAGGCCAAACGCATGGGTAATCTGCTGCCCGAACCGGCACGGCCCCCAGCCAGAAATTCTCCCCGGCCTGGGCAGAATGCGCCATCCGGATTTTGCATTCGCTGCTCAGCGCCCATTGCCATGAATCCTTCCAGACCCCTATGCCCGCCGCACTATGAAGTATGGGCTGCATGGGGCAATGAGGACTATGAAGAGGAATTCTGCCATGTTTGTGGGCGGCCATCGGACACATCCTATGCCAAACCACTGTGCCGTTCATGCTATCAGCGCATGCGTTAACCCGCCCGCTTACCCATTTCCCGCCGCCGCAGCTGCCCGCAGGCAGCGTCAATGTCCGCCCCCTTTTGTGCCCGCTGGGTGACTACAATCCCTGCCCGCTCCAGAGCCTCGCGAAATCCCTTAACCCGCAGGGGCGCGGGCGCAGCAAAACCGGTGCCGCCCACCGGGTTGTAGGGAATGAGGTTAACGTGGCAGTTCAGCCCCCGCAGCCGGCGGGCCAGTTCCTGGGCCTGCTTGATGTTGTCGTTGACCCCGTCCAGCAGGCAGTACTCAAAAGTCAGGCGACGGCCGGTCTGTTGAAAGTAGGCGCGGCAGGCATCCAGGATTTCGTCCAGACCCCAGCGGGTCATGGTGGGGATTAGCTGCTGCCGGAGCTGGTCATTGGGGGCGTGCAGGGACACCGCCAGAGTCAGTTGCAGCTTCTCCTTGGCCAGCCGCCGGATGCCCGGCACGTAACCCACGGTGCTGACCGTGAGGTGGCGCATGCCGATGCCCACCTCCTGGTTCAGCAGACGCACTGCGCCCAGGGTGGCGTCGTAGTTCATCAGCGGCTCGCCCATGCCCATGAAGACCACGTGGCTCACCCGGTCCAGGGGAGGCGGATTGTCCCGGGCCGCTTCTTGCACCGTAAGCACCTGGTCCACAATCTCTCCGGCAGTCAGGTTGCGGGAGTAGCCGCTGCGGCCTGTGGCGCAAAAGGCGCAGCGCACCGGGCAGCCCACCTGGGTGGACACGCAGCAAGAAAGATATTCGGAGTAGGGCAGCCCCACAGTCTCAACAGTGTAGGGAACGCCTTCCTCTTCACTATGCAAGGCCAGGAGGAGCTTGACGGTGCGGTCCCGGCTGCGCTGCTGGGCCGCCACCCGGGCGCGGCCTACCTGGTACTTTTCTTCCAGGCGCGCCCGCAAAGGGCGGGACAGGTCCGTCATCTCCTGGATGGTATGCGCTCCCTGCCGGTAAATCCAGCGGGCCAGCTGCTGGCCGCGGTAGGCTGGTTCGCCTTCCTGTTTGACCAGGGCGCAAAGCTCGGAGGTGTTCAGGCCGATAAGAGGAGTAAGCATGAGTGGAAAACAAGCCTATTATTGCAATCCGCGCAGGTTCCAGAACGTCTGCACGGGCCAAAGGTGTAAGGCGGCCGATGCCATTCCCGCCTGCCGCCGGTGAGGTGAATACTGGCTTACTGATGGGGTGATGTTTCAAACTCCGCGGCAGGGTCCAGGGACTGGCCTAGTTGCTTCAACTGCTGGATGCCCCGCTGGGTATCGCTGGCGACGCGGGCGGGATCCCATATGTGTACCCGGCGCTTGAACAGCCAGTAGGTGAACTCCTTCAACTGGGTAAGGGTCAGGTCAGCATCGGGAAGCAAGTTGGACCGCGTGCGGAACTCCTGGAGCAGTTCCCGGCGGGTGGCGCCATAGAGGTGGGAAAAGACCTCCTCCACCAACTCCTCACTGTCGGGATAGCAGAGGGCGCGGTGCCGTTTCCGCACTGCCGCCTCTACCGCCAGCTGCAACCCTTCCTCCACCACAACTCCATACCAGTAGTTCAGGAATGCCCGGTACTTGGCAGCCCCCAGCAGCTCGCGAAAGGTTTCCTGGGACATCTCCTGGTCTAACTGCCCGAAAAACAGGAGCTGCTCCCGCTCCTCCTCATTCACCTGGTCTGCAACTTCTTCACACAGGCGCTCGGCCAAGGTCAACCAATCAAAGGCCTCGCCGCCGATGAGATAGCAAAAGTCACGGCCCTTGTGGTTTTCCTGAGGCAAAGTCCACAACCCCATAGCTTCAACCAAGGCGCGCCGCCAGGGGACTCCCGACCGGACTGCCGCCCGCAGGTGCAGCACTGCCTCCGGCGCCGCCTGGGTTAGCGTGCCTCCAGCGTGGGGAGCCGGATTGGCATGGTCACTGGCTGAGGTCATGGACTGTTTCTTCGCCTGTATTCGGCGAGTCGCCGCCGTAAAGCTCCGCCACCAGCTGGTTCAATAGCGATGCCAGGAAACTCACGCCGCCAATGGCTTCAACATACCCCATTCTGGTGGGGCCGATGACGCAAATGGTCCCGCTGGCCCGGAATGGGATGCCGTACTGGCAGACCACCACCCCATAGGGCCGCAGCGGCTCCTGGCGGTTCTCCCCGCCAATGTAAACTGCCACGTCGCCCGCGCCAGGGGTTTCAGATAGCACTTTCTCCAGCAGGACCCGTTCTTCCAGCATTTCCACCAGTTCGCGGGCTTTGCCGCCCTGGGAAAATTCCGGCTGTTGCAGCAGGCGGCGCAGGCCGTCCACGTAGTGCTCCGGCACGGTGAACCTATCCGCTTCTCGCAGCATAAGGGCAGTGTCCCGGCGCACGCGGTCTTCCAACGGGCTAAACTCTCCCGGCAAAGTCTCTATGTCTTCCCACCCAAGACCTTGAAAGGAATCGTTAAGGCGGTCTGCCGCCTGGCTCAACATATCCTGGGTCACCGGCTCATCCAGTGGCAGCAGGCGGCGCATCAACCGCGTGCCCTGCAGCACAATAATCAGCAGCGCCAGGAACTGCTCCAGGTACACCAACTGAATGTGTTTCAGGCGCGGGACGCTGGGCCTAGGCATGGTGACGATGGCCAGGTTGGCAGTAATGCTGGAAAGAACGGTGGCGCACCGCTGCACCCACACTTCCGTCGCCGGGTTCACCTGGCTGAGCTGCCGCCGGATTTGACGCTGCAAGCCAGCGGGCAAGGCCAGGGGTTCTCTTAGCGACTCCACATAGTGGCGGTAGCCCAGGTCCGAGGGCACCCCCCCAGCTGAAATATGGGGCCTGGAGATATACCCCGCCTCGGTCAACTGGGACATGGCATTGCGCACAGTGGCTGGACTGACCCGCGTTGGCGAACGGCGGGCAATTTCCTCCGACGCCACCGGCGCGGCAGTGTGTATATATTCATCCACCAGGATATTCAGGATTGTTCTGGCGCGTTCCGACAGCATCGGCACCCCTGATCACCGGAAATCCGGCGTCCCAACCCGTCAGACAATGAAGGAAGGATATTTCGACCTTAGCATGGGCTTTCCCGCCATGTCAAGGATTGACTGACCCCATACCCACTATTATACTCACCCACAGTCTCAGTTCCCGTACAGGATGCTGACTCACCTTGCAAGCCCACACTGCTCCGGCCCCCCTTATTGAATTCCTGGTCCCTGCCCACAGGGGAAGCTTTCGGTTAGCCAGGGACATTGCCCTGGTCCTGGGATTCAGCCTGCTCATTGCCCTGGGAGCCCGCATTGCGGTGCCCCTGGGATTTACTCCAGTGCCGGTCACGGGCCAGACACTGGCGGTGCTGTTGGGCGGCGCTGTGCTGGGAAGCCGGCGGGGAGCCGCGGCAGCGTTCCTCTACTTGCTGGAAGGGATGTGGCTGCCCTTATTTGCCGGAGGAAATTCTGGGCTGGTGTGGCACATGGCTTCCGGCGGCTACATCATCGGCTTTGTCCCCGCAGCCTACGTGGTGGGCTTTTTGTGTGAGCGCGGGTGGGACCGCAAGCCCTGGGTGCTAACGGCAATGCTGATAGGAAACATCCTTATTTACATCCCAGGGCTGTTGCAGCTCGGTTTTTTCGTACCCAGGGAAAAGGTCCTGGAGTACGGTTTGTACCCGTTCATTCCTGGAGACCTGGTCAAGATTTACGTGGCGTCGCTGCTGCTCCCGGCAGCCTGGGCGGCGGCGCGCCGCTGGCGAGGTGATGACGCGGCATGGAAGTGACCTGGCTGGGTCATGCCTGTTTCCGGCTCCGGTCGGATAACCTGGTGGTGTTGACTGATCCTTTCCCCGCCGAAGTTGGCTTGCGGCCTGACAGCCGCCCCGCCACGGTGGTCACCGTGAGCAACAGCCACCCCAACCACAGCAACTGGCAAGAAGTGGCTGGGGAGCCGCGAATAGTATCTATGCCGGGCGAATACCAGGCCTCAGGGGTATCCATCCGCGGCATTATGACCCCTCTGGCGGCTGGAACGCCCCAGACGCAGCGCAACGTGGCATACGTCATCACCATTGACGGAGTAAACATCTGCCACCTGGGGGACATTAACATGCCCCTTACCACCCGCCAGGTGGACGAACTGGTCCCGGTGGACGTCTTGTTATTGCCGGTGGGCGGCGGTTGCACTCTGGACATGGACCGCCTTTTTGAGGTGATGCAAAACCTGGATCCCAAGCTGGTAATCCCCATGCACTACAACACCCCCAGCGTGAAGGTCCAATTGCAGGGCTTGGAGCCTTTTCTCCGGCGCATGGGCACTGACGAGGCCCAGCAGCCGCAGCCAAGACTATCCGTTACCGCCAATACTGTGCCATCGGACATGAAGGTAGTGGTGCTGGCGCCCCAAGCCAGGGCAAGCGCAGGATAAGAACTGAGGGGCGATTTTTTCGCCCCTCAGTTTTATGTCGCCCAAGTGGCAGGCCCTTGCTTCAGGACGCCAGTGGCCGCCGCACTCGTTGGACTCCCAGAAGCCCCAGCCCTGCTGCCACCAGCAGCAGACCCAGTCCAGCAGCTATCTTCGGCAGCACTGGGATAATGGAATCGCCCACCTGTGGCAGATCGGGCGGCGGGGGCGGACTGGGCAGAGGGTCCTTAAAGTTCAGCGTCACATTGCGCAAGTTCAACGCCCCTTCAAAAATGGGGGCCTCCCTTGCCTTGATGCGCCCGTACTGGTTCTGCAGGAAGAAAGAGATGGGATGACCTACCAGGGCCTCGTCCTTGGGACTTATGGCAATCCGGTCAAACTTGCCCTGAGCATCCAGACTAACCGGCCCCGTGGTAAAGACCGTCGCGCAATCGTCAATACAAATCACCAGGCTAACGCCCGCCAAGCTGGCGCCGCCGGACACAACCACATTACCGGAATAGAAATCAGGAAAGTAGGGGCGCGGCGGCACTCCCGGCTCTGGACCTGCACCCAAAGCGCCAAACGCCGTGGCCGCCATGATTACAACCAACGCCAGGTATCCGAAGCGCCGCAACGCCGCCACCTCCTGAATCTATGCCTCTGTATGTAGGCGGCAGCCACATCCATTTTTTGAATCCTGCGGAAGGTCTGCCGTACTTTATCCTGCAACATAAACAGCCGGATTCGCAAGGCGCAGGCCAACTGATTCTGCGGAACTTTTGGGGAGGTCAACGGCGGCGGAATTGAGTCAACACCGCAGCTAAGCAGGTTACAGACATAAGCACAGCCACGGGTGGGAGCAATTTATAGGGCAACCTCTCAATGACCAGCGTCGTGGCGAAACCTCCAGCCACAAGCCCAGCCACTACCAGCAAAACATAGCCCACAGGTGTATATACCTCTCCCAGCTATCCAGCCGATACGGCAATCGGGAGATGGCTAACGCAAAAAGTTGATCCCAGCCTCTAATTTAGAGCATTGCCAGGTCTTTCGAATTACCAGGTTGCCAGAGGCCCTCACATTCTGGTTCTGGCGGCCTGCCACGGCCCTGTTTATCGGTCAACCCTGGAACACCCAGCTCAGTAAAGCGCTTGGCCCACTTATAGACAAAGCGACGCCGGATTCCCACGGCGTAAGCAATCTCCGTAACTGATATACCGTCTGACAGCATCAAAATGATTCTGCCGCGGCGGGCACGGCCCGCCTGAATGGTCGTAGAGCGCTGCCAGCTCTCCAGAGTTTTGCGCTCCTCCGGAGTAAGATCAATCGCCAAATTGGTCCGGCGGCCACGGGTCATAGCTCATGCCTCCCCGTCGGCGGAACAGAATGGGACTGCTCAATACGCAAAAACGGTAACATACGCACAACATGCTTTGTGTGAACAGAATGTGAACAAATTCTAGACTAGTTGAAACTTGAGTGTTAAACTGCCAGCCAGTCTCCAATACATTTGGGTATTTGTACCCTTGCGTTAAGCCCGAGCAATCCGGGTGCAACAGCAGCCACTTTCTGAAAGCAGACGCCCGATGCCATGACCCACAGTGCAGACCCCGGCCGCATCGCCCCGTTAATGGGCCGGTTGTGGGCGCCACTGGCCTCCGTTACTACCCGCTGGCAAGACAAGACCAACGCCCAAATTGCCGTTTCCATCGCCGCAGCTTCCATCGTACCGGCACGGCCACGCATCGTGATCCAGATTTACAAGGGCAACTACAGCCATCAACTTATTCAGAAAAGCCTGGTGTTTGCGGTAAACTTCCTCCGGCAAGACCAACTCCACCTGGTCAAAGCCTTTGGATTCGTGTCTGGCCGGCATCAAGACAAGTTGGCCGGCGTGGCCCGTCGCACCGGCGCTTCTGGCAGCCCCATACTGACCGAATGCTGGGGATATCTGGACTGCCGCGTGGTCAACGCAATGGATGGCGGAGACATGACCTGCTTCCTGGCAGAAGTGCTGGAAGGCGACGTTCTTGATCAGGGAGAACCGTTATGGTGGCGCAATGCCCGCCGCATGCTGCCCCCTGCCTGGGCGGAGGAGTGGGAGCAAAAGCTGGCCGGAGAGATGGCTGCTTCCTTGCAGCGCATGGGGGACATTAACTACTCGGCGTGACGGCCAAGAGGACAAAACCCATGAATACCGCCCATGAGCTGCTGAAAAGAATTCACGATACGCCCCACAAAGCAGTGGTGGTGGTGGCAGGAGCTGGCGGCCAGGGGCTAGCCTGGCTGCTGGACGTTCCTGGCGCATCCCGCACGTTGCTGGAAGGGCTGGTGCCCTATAGCCAGCGGTCTATGGTGGACTTTTTGGGGAACGAGCCAGCTCAGTACGTGTCGCCCAGCACTGCCAAAGCAATGGCCCGGGCCGCCTACCAGCGGGGGACTTCCCTCCGGGGGGATGGTTATCCAGTGGTGGGACTGGCCTGCACCGCCACCATTGTCACGGACCGGCCCAAGCGCGGCGACCACCGTTGCTGCATTGCCGCCTGGGACCAGAAGGGAGTGTCATCTTACAGCCTGACCCTGGCCAAGGGTTTGCGGGACCGCGCGGGCGAGGAGGAAGTGGTCAGCCGGCTGCTAATCCATGCTTTGGGCAAGGCCTGTGCATTGGAACCTGACTTGGACTTAAAGTTGATTGATTCCGAAGCAGTCCAAGAAGAGCATCAGGCGCATCTCCACCCAGTACATCGGCTGGTATCGGGGGATATCAACGCCATTTCAGCGGAGGCCGACGGCCGGTATTTGATTGACGAGCCTTTGCCGGTCCCAGCGCTGCTCCCCGGCTCCTTCAACCCTCTGCATTACGGGCACTTGCAACTGGCCCAGGCCGCCCAGTCTTTGCTGGGACAGCCAGTAGCCTTTGAGCTTTCCGTGGTAAACGTGGACAAGCCCCCTTTGGAATTGGCGGAGGTGCAACTGCGGTTGGGCCAGTTCGCCGGAATGCACCGGGTGCTGTTGACCAGGGCAGAAACGTTCCGCAAAAAAGCGGCCCTGTTTCCGGGATGCGCCTTTGTCATTGGCTGGGATACAGCCGTGCGCCTGGTGGAACCGCGCTACTATGGGAATGACCAGACGGCCATGCTGGCCGCCCTGGCGCAAATGTGGGCCCTGGGGTGCCGGTTCCTGGTGGCGGGCCGCCGTGACCAGGACAAATTCTGCACTCTGGACGATGTGCCAGTCCCAGAGGGTTTTCAGCCCATGTTCCAAGCCATACCGGAGTCTCTGTTCCGGGCTGATGTCTCTTCTACTGCCTTGAGGGCCCAGCGGCACGGCTGACGCCCCTAAACAACAGTCAAAGTTACTCTCCCCATTTGGCTCCAGTGAAATCAACCACTTGAACGTGTAAACCGCCCCTCGGTACGCACCCTTTTAGCCCTCGCCCCTTCTGTTCCCCCTCTTCCATTTTACGGGTAAGGGGGTGTGGGGAAGAAGGGTCATTTCTGGGGACACCCTAGCCCCGGCGAGGGCTACGCCCCCTGCGCCCCCGCGGTTTTCAAGAGAGCCTCCCCATTCCGAACAGGGACACAGCATCCCAGGACAAATGTTAGCGGGCACCCTCTTATAGAAGGATGCCCGCTTCGCATCGCCTGAAAACCTGGCCAGTATTTACTTACTGGTTGGTCGCAGGCTTGGGCTTCCGAGTCAGCGCCACACCGACGCCAATGATGGCGATGATGGCGATGATTAGGGCAATGATGCCCAGAGTGCCGCCGCCAGCAGGGCCTTGCGCACCGGCAGGGCCGGCAGGGCCGGCAGGGCCGTGCGCACCGGCAGCGCCTGCATCACCCTTGGGGCCAGCGGGGCCAGCAGGTCCTATAGCCCCGGGAACGCCGGTAGGCGCAGGCCGCGGCGTCGCGGTGGGCGGCACCGGCGTCGCGGTGGGCGGCCGCGGCGTCGCCGTAGGCGGAGCAGTGGTCGCCGTCAGGTTAAGCACCGAAGCGCCGCCCTGTTCCCACGTAGCCGACTGGGAAGCGTCGCTGGAGCCAATCTTGAACTTGACAGTCTTGCCAGCGAAGGCCGAGCCTTCGGGCTGTTCTACCAAAATAGTGTACTTCCCGCCAGCAACCGCGGCGGAGGCCTTGGCGACAGCAGTCCCGGCCACCGAGGCCGTGACCAGCGTGCCATCGGCGGCGGCTTTGCCGTCCACCATGGCGGTGCCGGTAAAGATGTGAGGGGGTGCGGGCTGGGCATAGATGGCCGTAGGCAACGCCAAGGCCAGCGCCAGCACTGCCAACCACACCATGATTCTCACTTTGGCCATTATTCCTCCCTAAGGATTCTAGAGTAAGGGGCCGCCACCGCTATGGGCAGCGGCCCCATAAGAGCCTGGGTCCGGGTTAAACCTGGCTTGTGCGCCTAGCAGGGCACCTGGTTCCAGCCCTTGTACAGGGACGTGGAGGAGTGCCCGCAGAAGGTGATGGTCGTGTCGTTGCCGATTTTGATCCAGTACACCTGTCCGCTAGTGACGTTAGCCAGGGAGTTGGCGGCACCGAACTCCGGCCGCGGGTCGAAGAAGCTCCAGGTCTTGGTCTGGTTGTTGAAGTGGAAGGCCCGTTCCAGGTTCGAGCCCAACGGCTTGCTCAGAGCGTCGCCCACCGAAGACGAAGAGGGCGGCGTGACCGCCGTGGCAGCCTGCACCGTGAAGGCCGCGCTGGACGTGGTGGATCCGATCTTGATCTCCAAGTTCTGCACGCCCACTTCCATTTGCGGGACGATGAAGTCAAAGGTTACGTTCCCGATGCCGTTGGTGAACGGCGTGGGAGCGGGCTTGACATCCAGGTTCGCACCGATGAGCGCGCTGGTGATGGTGGTGAATGCCTTGGCACCCTCAATCTTGGCTGTCACCTTAGTACCGGGCACGCCGGTGTTGGGGCTGATGGACAGACCAGCCCGAGGCACGTCGTGGGTCACAGTGTTGACCACGACCGTGCTGTCGTCCTTGGCCGTGAACTCCGTCTTAACGGTGTTGGTGGACGGAATAATGGCGTTGGTGGGCACGTTCAGGGTACCGGCGATATTGCCGGACGCATCGGGCTGGATCGAGACGCTGCTGGTGTTGCCACCGCTGGCGTCATAGGTCACAGTCACGGAGGTGACCACGGCGTTGGTGCGGTCGTTCTTGGCAGGGAAACCAGTGCCAGCAATGTTAACCGGGGTGCCCACCTGACCTTCCTTGGGGGTCAGGGTGATGGTCCTGGGGGCAATGGTCAGCTTGGCCACGCCCTCACGGCCCATGCAGTCGGTAACCTTCAGATCGTAAGTGCCGGGCGTGGTAGTGGTGCTGTTCACCGGGATAAGGAGGGAAGCCGACCAGTTGCCGCCAGCCGCCACGTCAATCTTGGCGCCTTCGTTAATCTTGCTGGTGGCAATTGCAATGCCCTGGATGGTGATATTCCCGGCCTGAGTGCAGCTGCCAGAAGCGGCCGCGTTAATGGTCACGCCAGTGGCGATGTCGCTGGTAGTAAAGTCGTTGCCCACGATGTTCAGGGTCTGGTTGGGCACGACCTTCTCAGGCGTCAGAATCAGGACAGCGCCCCCGATAGTCAGGTTGAACCGGCGGATGGTGGTGGACGAACCGGCGCCCCCCGCGCAGCAGGCAAACTGAGTTTCCAGGGACTGGACGCCCAGCGGCACGCGGTTGGGCACCGTGGCCGTAAAGGTTGCCTCACCCTGAGTGTTGGTGGTAGTGCCGGAGCTGCTGGACAGGTCGAGGTCTACGCCGCCCAAGCGGAAGTAGGGCTTGGCCGTGTATCCAGACAGCGCGGTAGTGCTGGCGACGTTGACGCTGGCGTCAAAGTCCTTCAGCTGAATGGTCATGGTGTCGCCCACTTTCAAGGTGGTGGGCGTCACGGTCACTCCGCCACGCAGTTCATACTTGGCAGCAGTAACCTGGCTGTACGGAGCAACATTGCCGCGACCGTCTATAGCCGCCAAGTAGTTCTTGGCGCCGGGCTTGAAGGGCGGGTTGGTGACAGTGAAGGTAGCGGTGAACGTGTTGTCTGAAGCCGCCGTTACCGTCACCAAGTCGCTCTCGGTAGCCTCGCGTATGTTGTCAGGGGTGCCGCCGGGGTCATCCAGCCAGATGGTAACGGTGGTGCCGGTGCGGAAACCCTTGCCGGTAATCGTCAGCTTGCTGCCCCGCTCGCCATCGGTGGTGCTGACGAAGATGCGGCGCTGAATGATGGTGTTGTGGGAAGCGCCGCTGTCCACCAGCTCGGTAGTGCTGCCAGCCGAAGCCTTGGCAGAAATGCTGAACCCGCTGGTCAAGTCTTCAAACTTGGCGTTCACAAGGCCCGCGCCGGTGGTGAAGGTCACCGTAACCGTGGTGCGCGGCAGGGAAGACGAGAAGCCGGTGCCTGTGTAAGCGCCAATACCCTGAGCGCCCACGCCGCGAGACTCGGTTGAGGTGCCGGTGTTCATGTCCGGAACCTTCAGGATCAGGATCTTGCGCTCCGGGTCGGTGGTGTCAATTTCAGTGGTGGGGTCAAAGGCCAAGGGCACCACCTGGTTAGCGCCGGTGGTGGAAATCAGGTCAGACCCATCGCCGCCGGGCACGCCCGACAGGACGTTGGCCTGCATCATGACGTTGCTGCGGTTGATGCTGGCCGGGATTTGCACGTCCTTGTCAAAGGTCAGCCGGATCTCGCCAGTGTTGGCGGGCAGGTTGCCCGTGACGGTGAAGGTGAAGGAATATTCAGCCAGGTCGCCCGCGGTGCGGGGGCTGGCCACCACTTCGGTCCGCTGCACGGTGAAGTTGGCCGAGGTCACTGCCGATAAAGAGTTATGCTGAATGGTCAGGGTGTTGGTGGTCTTGCGGGCAAGAAAACCCTGGGACACAGTGTTCAGGTCCAGGGTGGTAATCCCTGCATCCGCGACAAAGGCGCTAAGCTCGCCGCCGAAGACAATAAGGAAGGTGTCACCCACCTCCAGGGTGTTGTTGGCGGTGCCAGCAGAAGCTTCGTTCTCAATCAGAGCAGGCACCGTAATGGTAACCGCCTGGCCAGACACCGTTACAGTGGTAGCCCAGGGGTCAGGCGTGTTGCCGCCGTCACCCACGGAGATACAGTTACAGGTGCTGGAGAAGCTGCTAGGCACCGTGGTGCCAGTGGGGAAGGTCACGGTAATGGTATCGGCCGTGGTGATGGTTTCACCTGATACCGTGCCGGAAATCCGGTACTCGCTCTTGCGGCCGGACACAAAGGTGGTATATCCCAAAGAGTTGGACGCTACCGTGGGAGAAGCGGCAAAAGTCGCCTCAGCCACGGGCTGAGAGCCCCGATTGCCCAGGGCCATCATAGTGGCAAACAGGCCCAGGGCTAGCCCTACGGCCAGCACGCCCAGCGGAAGATAGGTCGCCAGTCTCCTTTTCATTGATTCCCAGTCTCCTTTATATGAACTTCCCTGAGGGATGCGCAATCCCAGACTGCTCCCCCTACTAGTTTAGGGTTCTAGTGTTACCGAAGTATTACTGACATACACGTCATGGTTACTTGGCAACCACCCTGAGCCACTTGATTTTTCTGTTCCGATATCCAACTCCTTTATGGAGGCTTGGGGTCTTGTAATATGCTAAGATTCCTGCCAAAGGTTTGTGGTAGCAGCTACCCCTTCCCCCCGGTGACATTCGGTGACACATCACAGTCAGTTTTAACACTCGCATTTTTCCATTGTCAAGGACATTTTGAGGCGTGGAAGACGCAAAAACATCTTGCAAAGTCTAGTTAAATTGTGGAAGGAAGGTTCGCTTGCCCCGGACCCTAGCAGACTGGTCAACTCAGTTGTATATAACTGGCGCGGCAGGGAAAAATCCCGCGGAAGTGTACTCGCCTGCATGAAACTTGTCAATGGCTTGGGTGGGATTATGGTGTGCGGTGTGGCGCCGGACTTTTGGGCGCCAGGTGCAAGTGGCTGGGAAAGGTGGTGGGCGGCAGTGGACTCGAACCACTGACCTTCCCGATTGCATCGGGATGCTCCAACCAACTGAGCTAAAGACCTAGCGCCTGCCGCATGTAACCTGGGTGTTTCCAAGCCTTGATTTGGTATTCCCGGCGGCGGGCTTCAGCAAGGTTCCCAAATTCTTCCACATGAACCACTGCCCACGGACGCCAGGAACGTGTTGACTTGACCAGGCCCTGGTTGTGCCGGGCAAGGCGCTGTGCCACGTTCTCTGTCGAGCCAATGTAGTAGCGGCCGTTCCGCTGGCTCTGCAGCACGTAAGCAAAGAACATGGTTCACAACGTTGCAGTACATGAATAGGAAAGGTGGTGGGCGGTAGTGGACTCGAACCACTGACCTCTGCGATGTCAACGCAGTGCTCTAACCAACTGAGCTAACCGCCCTGGGCCTGGAACCTCGGACCTTCCCGATTGCATCGGGATGCTCTAACCAACTGAGCTAACCGCCCCAGCGCCAGCAGTGTAGCCAACGGCGGTGGCAGGCGTCAAGCCAATTTATAGCCGATGCCTAAGATTCCTTATTCAGGTTGTTCAAGAAGTCCCAGTTGGAGGGGTACTTGGCCAACCGTTCCAAAACCCGTTCCGTGGCCCCTGCAGAGCCATCAGTGGAGATAAGAGAAATCATCCGGCGCAGCAGCCAGATTTGCTTCATGGTGCTCTCTTCATAAAGCAGTTCCTCACGCCGGGTGCCGCTGCGGACAATGTCTATGGCCGGGAAGAAGCGGCGCTCCGCCAGCCGCCGGTCCAGGTGCAGCTCCATGTTGCCGGTGCCTTTGAACTCCTCATAAATTACTTCGTCCATCCGGCTGCCGGTATCCACCAAACAGGTGGCAACAATGGTAAGGCTGCCGCCTTCTTCTATATTACGCGCCGTGCCAAAAAACTTCTTGGGCGGGTAAAGGGCCACCGGGTCAATACCGCCGGAGAGGGTGCGGCCGCTGCTGGGCACCGCCAGGTTGTAAGCCCGGGTCAAGCGCGTGATGCCATCCAGCAGAATCAGCACGTCCCGGCCCGTCTCCACCAGCCGCTTGGCCCGCTCCAGGGCCAGCTCCGCCACACGGCACTGGTCTTCTACCGACTCGTCAAAGGTCGAGGCAAACACGTCGCCCTTGACAGCGCGACGCATGTCGGTGACTTCCTCAGGACGCTCGCCAATGAGCACCACCATCAAGACCACTTCCGGATGATTTACCGCCACGGCTCCTGCTATCTGCTTGAGGATGGTGGTCTTGCCTGCCTTGGGCGGCGAGACTACGAGACCGCGCTGGCCAAAGCCAATGGGGGCAAATAGGTCAGTCATGCGGGTGGTGAGGTTAGAGGCCTCGGTTTCCAGCACAATTTGCTTCTGGGGAAAGATGGGGGTCAGATACTCAAATTGGGCGCGGTAGCGGGCATGGACCTGGTCTGGGTCCAGGCCGTTAATCTTCTCGACCCGCACCAGACCAAAATACCGTTCTCCTTCCTTGGGAGGCCGCACCTGGCCGGTAACGGTATCGCCGGTGCGCAGACCAAAGCGCCGTATTTGCGACTGGGAGATGTAAACGTCCCCGTTGGCCTGCCTCACACCCACCTGGCGCAGGAACCCGTAACCTTCATCCATGGTTTCCAGCACGCCGGTAGCAATCAAAGCTTGCTGGTTGGACGCCACCTGGAAAATGCGGCTGAGCACCTCTTCCCGGCGCAATCCCGTCAATGCGGACCCATCCTCCAGACCAATTTCATCGGCCAGAGTCAACAGTTCGTCCTTTGACTTGGTCCCCAGCTCTGCCACATCCAGGGCCTGAGTAGTTGTCATGTTCACCTCCTTGTTTCCACGCCCGCATTCTTTTCCGCTAGACAGGGCGGCTTAATTAGATAGACCTGCGTATACCTTGAAGATCACGGGCGGATTTCCAAATAATCCTGAAATTCTTGGCCTTTGTCAGGCCGGAACTATCCGATTCATCTTCCGCCGGCCTTCTGCCAGTCTTGCAGAAACCGGGCCACGCCAGAGTCGGTCAGGGGATGCTGGGCCATTTGCACCAACACTGGATACGGCACTGTAGATATATCTGCGCCAGCCTGGGCCGCCGCCACACAATGCCTGGTGTGGCGGATGCTGGCGGCCATGACCAGGGTCTTGATATTGTGCCGGCGGTAGATGGCTACAATATCTGCCACCAGGGCCATGCCGTCGTGTCCAATATCGTCCAGCCGCCCCACAAAAGGGCTGACAACCGTGGCTCCCGCCTGTGCGCCTAATAGAGCCTGGTTAACAGAAAAACATAGCGTCTGGTTAATCTTGATGCCATCCCTAGACAGGGTGGACATGGCCTCAAAGCCTGCAAGGGTGCTGGGTATTTTCACCCAGGGCTGGCGTATCCACTCTGAGATTTCCCGCCCTTCCGCAATCATCCCCGCAGCGTCCTGGCTGACCACCTCCACCGATATGGGGCCGTCAATAATATCGGCGATTTCTTGGACCGCTGCTTTATAGCCCTCCCGGCGTCCGATCCCCTCTTTAGCGGCCAGCGAGGGGTTGGTGGTTACCCCAGTGACTACCCCCAGCTTTGCGCCCTGCCGGATTTCTTGAATGTTTGCGGTATCTAGAAATAGCTTCACGTTAGCCCTGCTGGATCATGTGCGACTGTCTGTGTGTTAGCGGCGGAGCCTGGAGCAGGCAATTACGACCCTCTGTCTTCTCAAGGAACTAGCTAGCAGCGGTAATAGGGAGTGGACGCTGGGTACCCTCCCGTACAGTCTCCATGGCCGCGCCAATAAAGTCCCGGAATAGAGGATGCGGCCGGTTGGGGCGGGACCTGAATTCCGGGTGAAACTGAACGCCCAACATAAAGGGGTGTTCCTTCACCTCAGTAGTCTCCACCAGGTTGCCATCGGGAGAAACTCCGCCAATGACAAAGCCCGACTCCTCCAGCGATTCCCGGTAGGCGTTATTCAACTCAAAACGGTGGCGGTGCCGCTCCGTGACCAGGGGCTGTCCATAGGCTTGCATGGTCCTGGTGTTTTCCATGGGCTGGCACGGGTATGCGCCCAGCCGCATGGTCCCACCCAGGGCAGTTACCGACCGCTGCTCCGGCATGATGTGTATAACCGGGTGGGCAGTGTCCGGGTCCAGTTCCGCCGAGTTGGCCTCCTTAAGCCCAAGCACATAGCGCGCCCACTCCACCACCATCACCTGCATGCCCAAACACAGGCCCAAGTAAGGCACTTTGTGGATACGGGCATAGTGGGCGGTCTCAATCATCCCTTCCACTCCCCGGGGGCCAAATCCGCCCGGCACCACAATGCCGCAGGCGTTGGCCAGCAGGGCATCCGGGCCGTCCCGCTCCACATCCTCCGAATGCACCCATTTCAGGTCCACTTCCCGGTGGTGCGCCAGACCGGCATGGCGCAAGGCTTCCTTGACCGAAATGTACGAGTCCTGGTACTCCACATACTTGCCCACCACGGCAATGGACAACTTTTCCCTGACCGATTTCATGCCCTGGACCATACTAGCCCAGTCCGCCAGGTCGCGTCTCCGGGCAGGCAGGCCCAGCTTGTTTACAATTATGTCACCCAGCCCCGCCTCTTCCAGAATCAGGGGCACCTCATAGACATTGTCCACCGTCACCAGCGGGATTACTTCGTCGCCGGAAACGTCACAGAACAGGGAAACCTTCTCCCGGATGGAGTTGGACACTGGGTAGTCACTGCGGCAGACAATGGCATCCGGCTGAATACCAATGGCCCGCAGTTCTTTGACGCTGTGCTGGGTGGGTTTGGTCTTAAGCTCTCCGGTGGGAGCAATATAGGGCAGCAAGGTCAGGTGCAGGTAGAATACGCTGTCCCGCCCCACGTCTTTCCGCATTTGGCGAATGGCTTCCAAAAACGGCAGGCCCTCAATGTCTCCCACCGTGCCACCCACTTCCACTACAATCACGTCAGCGCGGGACTCTTCCGCAACGTTCAGCATCCGGGCCTTGATTTCGTTGGTCACGTGGGGCACCGTCTGGATGGTGCCGCCCAGGAAATCGCCCCGGCGCTCCTTGGTGATGAGACTGAGATACACTTGCCCGGCAGTAAGGTTGGATGCCTTGGTCAGGTCCACGTCTATGAATCTTTCATAGTGGCCCAAATCCAGGTCGGTTTCGCCGCCGTCCTGGGTTACAAACACTTCGCCATGCTGGTAAGGGGACATGGTGCCGGGGTCAACGTTAAGGTAAGGGTCAAGCTTGATGACGGAGACGGAGAGGCCTCGGCTTTTCAGGATGCGTCCAATAGATGCGACGCAAATGCCTTTGCCTATAGAACTGACCACGCCACCGGTAACGAAGATGTACTTGGCGGTCATGGCGCAGCGTTAAAAAGCCTGCCGGAAGTCAAGTTTTGCCACCTGAGGAAAAACATGGGGCTAAGACGTTGGTGAGAAGAGCAGTACTTGGGGATATCACTAGGGGCTAAGTGCCTTGGCCTGCATTATAGGGGCATTCCCGAGTTAATGTCAAGGACAATGTTACAATTTGAGGCACCACGCAAGTAGCCAACCGGCACAAGAGTCTATAGCCTTGCGACGGCAAGACTGGAGGGGGAGTTTAATAGTCAACAGTTGGAGTTGATGAAGGCCATTACGTGATGTGCGGACCTTTCCGCTCCGCTCGCCTCGCTAAAACACTGCGCCAAAGGTAGGCTAGGGTGCACAGTTGAAGCGCTGTGCTAGTATTGCCAAAATGGTAGAGGAGGTTGTTATGAATTTGCCCAAGGTTGTTGAAGAGGCTTTGAACGAGCAAATCAACCACGAGTTTTACGCTGCCTACTTGTACTTGTCCATGTCCGCCTATTGCGAGTCCATCAGATTACCTGGCTTCGCCCACTGGATGCGCCTGCAAAGCGCCGAAGAGCACAGCCACGCCATGAAATTGTTTGACTTCGTCAATGACCGGGGCGGCAGAGTTGTACTGGAGACCATCGCCCAGCCGCCCGTGGAGTTCCAGTCGGTCCAAGACGTGGCCCAGCGCACCCTGGAACACGAGCGCTACGTCACCGAAAGGATTAACCAGCTCTTTGCCCTGGCGGTCCAGGAAAAGGACTATGCTACGCAAGTACACCTGCAATGGTTCGTTGCAGAACAGGTGGAGGAAGAAAAATCCGCCTCCGAAGTGGTGGACCAGCTCAAGCAGTTTGGCGGGAGGCCGGAGGGATTGCTGCTGATTGACCGGCAACTGGCTGGCCGCAAAGGCGATTAATCCCAGGTGGGTTACGGAGAGGAACAGAAGCCATCTCCATTTAACTTAGCCTTAACCGCGGCGCTGCTCATAACGGGGAAAACCCAGGCGTTGACCTGCCTGCATGTTTTCCCCGTTCTTGTACCCGCCGCGAACGTGGCTAGACTACAGGGTAGTCAATGTCCTGTACGGCGGGGAGACAACTTGTCCCAGGAATAAAACTGCCCAACAAAATGAAGGGTCTCATTCCTCGGTGTCCTGATGACAACGGAACGACGAAGAATCTGGTGCGGGGCAAATGCCCACCACTCCAGGCCTCTCGCTTCGTTCAGGGTGACAGCTTCGGTGCTTTGTTAGTGGCCTGAAGCGATATTTGCGGCGCAGACATCTCCGGTCATCCTCGCAGGAAGCCAAGTTTCCACCCCAATTGCATTCAGTGTGTCCTGGACATCACTCGCCAGGGTGGCACCCTACTCTGTCCACCCTGGCCTGCCCTAGCATGTCTTATGCCCCAATTCACCGGGAGGTAAGCTCATGCCCGCCAAGCTCGCCGCCTTCGCTTTGTTCCTTGGACTGCTGCTCACTATCCATGGAGCCGCCATGGCCCAGACGGTCATTCCCCACTTCTTTGCAGGTACGGCCTCCATTCAGGGAGCCACCGTCCCCGACGGTACGCTGGTCAAGGCCAAGAGCAGCAGCGCCAGCGCGGACTTGGGCTCTGCGCCGGTGAGCGCAGGCAGGTATGTTTTGCAGGTTTCCAAGCCTCCGGCAGGCGAGAAGATTGCCCTTTTCGTGGGCGAGCACCCGGTGGCGCGCCAGGTGGAATGGGTCATGGGCGAAGTGGAGATGCTGGACCTGGACGGCGGTTCAATCCCGCCGCCTGCCAAGAAATCCAAATATTCCGGCAAGGCGTTCTTGGATGAGAAGCCGGCCCCAGACGGCGCCCTGGCCCAAGTTTTCAGCAGCAAGTCCAGCAAGCTGCTGGGAGAAACCAAAGTTGTGTCAGGAGCTTACTCGCTGGAAGTGGGCCAGCCCCCGGAGGGCGAGGAGCTTATCTTCAAGCTGGACAACCTGAAGGCAAAGACTCTGTCCTCTTGGGAACCAGATAACACCGTCGAGCTGGACATGGATGTTCGCACGTACCACACGTTCACTGGAACGATCTCCCGCTATGGGAAGCCCGCGAACGGAACCGTAATAGCCTATGGCGCAGTAGCGCTGGCCAGTGCAGACATCCGGGACGGCCGCTACACCCTCAGAGTGCGCAACCCGGGTGATACTAAAAAAGTTACAATTAGTGTAACCTCCAAATTCCTTGATTTTGATGCAAAAACTTTAATAAGTGAAACTCCTTGGGTGCAGGGCCAGATTACGGAGCTTGACCTGTCTTATGACAAGTATCACTCCTTTTCCGGCTCCGTTACCATCAATGGGTCACCGGCGCCGGATGGGACTTCTATTTTTGCTTACAATTTTGACGGAAGCCAATTGGGTCATGCCACCGTTAGTTCAGGCCGCTATGAGATGGTCCTACCATTTCCCACGGGGTCATGCCCCAAATGTGTAACGTTCCTCATCGAGACTTACAATCCCTCCAGCTTCAGCGACGGTTGGATATCCTGGCAAGAAGATGGTAAAAGTACTTTAGACCTCAACCACCGCCGAAATGAAGATATACTTGAAACAGTGGCTGCCTTTGAATACTTCGTTGCCAATTTCAACCTAGACCGGTACAAGTCCGCCACCATGATTGAGCATACGCTGGTGTTAGTACAAATGGTCCTGGATAGTCTGCAACTTCTGTACATTCGGCAAGGAAACGATCCTTCGGGCGCACAGGGCGCAGTTGAGGCGTATTCCACCACAGACACATGGAGGTCTTCCATGACTCCCGGTGAAGCATACTGGATATGGAGCCGAATACCCCGGGAACTGGACCTTTCCAACGGAAGCAAAATCTGGTTGGAGCAAGGATTAAACCGGATAGTTTGGTGATTTTTGAGGGCTTGCCGCTTTAGTGTGTATAATACTGGGGCTATGGATTGCCTGGCCGTTTGGGCTGAAAAGCAAGGCGAACAGGACATAATCCCCACGGAGCAGCCCCGGCAACAGGAGAGGTTATGTCTGCCAAAGCGGCGGCGGCCTTGTTCTTTATTATTGGACTGCTATCCAGTATCGGCGGCGCCGTCCTGGCCCAATCGGCCCCTCCGGGGCCTCCCCATATTTTTGCCGGCCGCGCCACCATCAACCGCGCGCTGGCTGCGGATGGCGTCATCGTCTCCGCCGTCAGCAACAGCGGCGAACTGCTGGGCACCGCCGCGACTCACAATGGCAGGTATGTCCTGCAAGTTTCCCGGCCTTCCGCTGGAGATACCATAACTTTCACCGCAGGAGGCCGCGCCGCAGCAGAGTCTGCCGTGTGGGCAATGGGCGGCACCACCATCCTGGACCTGACCATCAACTCTGCCTCCGCCCCTCTGCCCAGCGGGCTTGACCAATTGGGGGACAACCTGGTACGGCTTTTTCACTGGGACGCCCGCAACGGCGGCTGGTCTTACTATGATCCCTTGATAAACCCAGGCCAGCGCCTGCAACACGACCTGGCGCCAGGCCGCTTCTACTGGATAAGGGTGCAGAGAGACCAGGTGCTGCTTCAGGAAGGGCGGCAAATCCAGTTAGTGGCAGGCTGGAACAAAGTTGTCTGGCAGGCAACCGGGCCATAGACTTTTTTGAAGAGGGATGCGCCTTTGGAATTGAACCAGTTCATTGAAGCCAACCTGAAAAGCGAAAGCGACCTGCTGGAGGCGGCAGTTAAGGACATAACCCCCCAGGAACTGGCATGGCGTCCTTGCCCCCAGGCCAACCATATCGGCTGGATATTGTGGCATATGTTCCGGGTGGAGGACTTCTGGATCCAGTTCTTTGCTCAGCGCCAGCCAGAACTGTGGGAGCGGGACGGCTGGCACCAAAAGTTCGGCCTGCCCACCCGGGACACCGGCTTTGGACACACTCCGGAGCAGGTCAGCAACTTTCCGGTCCTGGACCTGGGTGAAGTACTCCAGTACCGCGAGGCAGTGCGCTCCGCCACCCTGGCTTACTTGCGCAGCCTCACGCCGCCAGATTTTGACGTGCTGCCCCGGGAACGCCGCCCGGATATGACGGTGGGCGGCATGTTCCGCCAAATCCTGGGGGAGCTGTACCAACACCAGGGACACATTGCTTACCTTAAAGGTCTGCAACGGGCTGGCAGCTCTGGTTAACGTAACATCAAGCCTGACCGAGCAAAATTCTCGTTTTGCGCTAATCTTGCACCTGCGGACGACGAGGCCCGTTCCACTATAATCCTGAATTGAATTGTCGTCGCCGGACTTGGGCTATACAGCCCGCTGGCAGACGCCGCATCAGGAGAAGTGGAATGAGGCGATTACTCAACCCCAAGCTCTTGTTGATCCAGGTTTCCCTACTCGTCGCGCTGGCCTGTGCTCAGGGAGGACAGCCCGACCGGTCTTCAACAGGACCGGTGCTGGAAGCAGCGCCCGCTACCCCCACTGCCGCAGCCGCACCTTTGCCCACACCAGCTCCAGAGCCTGCGGCCCTCCCCATGGCGCCCAGTGTTCCAAATTTGCGGCGGGGCGGCGCCCTGACCATCTCCAGCCCTGCCAGCTTCCCCAGCCGGGACGTGCACCAGGAGTCCCAGGCGGCCCTGGCTTCCCTGGGGCCCGGCCTGGCTTACAGCCGATTGCTGCGCATTCATTCAGGCCCAGCGGATAGCCCTTCCGCTCCCATTCTGGAATGCGACCTTTGCGAAAGCTGGCGGATGACCGCCGACTTTGTCTACGAGTTCAAGCTGCGGTCCGGCGTCCACTGGCAAAAGGTTGCGCCGGTCAACGGCCGGCCCCTGGTGGCCCAGGACCTGGTATTCAGCTACAACCGCCAGCGCACGCCGGGGTGGCCCAACGCCTCTATACTGGCGCCCATCCGCAAGGTTGCTGCCCCCGACACCCGGACTTTGCAGGTGCGCCTGGCCTACGCCGACAGCGACGGCCTGCTGGCCCTGGCAGATGGTCATAGCAAAGTTATTGCGCCGGAAGTAGTCGCTCTGCATGGCGACCTGCAAGCCAGCCCAGTGGCAGGCACCGGCCCCTGGATGTGGGATGCCAGTTCCACCGCCGACCACACTATCCTGACGCGGAATCCCGACTATTTCCTGCCTAGCCAGCCGTTGCTGGACCGGCTGGAGTTCCGCAGCTTCAGCACTGAACTGGGTACCCAGTGGCCAGGAGACCGGCTGCTGGCGGCTTTCCGGGCCGGGCAGGTGGACGTATTCACCCCAGACCTGGAGACGTGGCGGCAGATTCGGCAAGCCCGTCAGTCCGTCAACACGGTAGTCTCAGCCCAGGGGGGACATGGCCTGACCCTGTCCATCAATGTCCAGTCGCCAAACCTGCAATCCGCAGCGGTGCGCCACGCAGTGTTCAAGGCCATTGACCCCTGGGATTACCTGGACGCGCTATGGCTGGGCCAAGGGCAGGCCGGTGTTGGCCTGCCGGTCCTGGACTCTGCGGCGGCCCTGGGGAAGGACTACCTGCGCAGCCGGTACTTTGCCGACCCGGCGGCGGCGCGGCAACTGTTGGCCAGCGCTGGAATGCCCCTGCCGGCCAAAGTAGATGTGGTTGTGGGCGATTTCGGTCCCAGTTACGTTGCGGCAGGCAACAAGCTGGCGGATGACCTGGCAGCGGTGGGTTTCAAACCCACAATGCGCCGGCTGAACGCCGCCCAATTCCAGGAACAGGTGTTTGGAAACCAGCGGGACTACCAGATTGCCCTGGGAGTAACGCCTCCCGCGGATTCCACCAACGCTTATCTGGCAACTCTGCTGCATAGCCAGGGCAGATGGAATGTGGCAGGACACCAGGACAAGAAGCTGGACAACCTCATACAACGCCAGGCGGCGGAATTGGACCCAGCCTTGCGCCAGCAGCAGCTTCGGGAGCTTCAGCAGTACGTGGTGGAGCAGGGATACCTGTTCAACCTGGTCAACGGGGGTACCCGCTGGGTATACGCCGACGGCTTGCGGGCTTTTTATCCCGTCACCGCCAATTCGGAGTACGGCTTCTGGAGCCAGGTCTGGCGGGAAAAATAACCCGTTCACCCACGAACGCTACAGACTGGTAAGCAACAGGGGTGGGATTATCTCCCACCCCTGAGTCTAAATCCCCCTGGCCTCTCTTTACTAAAGAGGAAGGAGGGGGAATTTCTTTGCTTGCCGATGCCCCTGCGCCCCCACTTCCAAAGCTGTCCAGGGGAGCAGGGCGCACTTGATGCGCACCGGGTGTTGCCGCACTACCTGCAAAGCCTGCATAGGTTCCAGTTCCGGAGGGTTAGACTTGAGCCTGCCCTGCATCCAGTCCCGGAACTGGCCGGATAGTTGCAGCAGCTGTTCCAGCGTCTTGCCCAATAATGCCTCGCTCATCAGCGAAGCTGTGGCCTGGAGAATGGAACAACCCTCTGACTGCACAGAGACCTGGACAACCCGCCCGTCATTGTCCAGCTTCAAGTCCACCGTCACGGCGTCACCGCAAAAGGGGTTCCGCTCGTGGGCGTGGATGTCCGGCGAAGCCACCGGCGCGCGGTTCCGCGGGTTCCGGTAGTGGTCCATGATGACCTGGCCGAATAGGCCATCCAGGGGCAAATCAGGAAGTTGGGGCATATTACAGCCTGGCATAGAGCGGCCGGGATGGCCAGCTACAGCAGCCCCTCCATCATCTGAACAAACTCCCGCGCCTGCACCAGGCTTTCCTCCACCATTTCCTTGGGCATCCATTGTTCGTAGAAATTACTGTGGAGGGCGCTGGCTGAGTTAAAATGCACCCGAAGCTGCCGGTCCGCACTCTCCTCCGCCAGGCGGTTCACTACCTGATACAATTCGCGGTTCCCATTGTGATGCCAGCCGCGCCGCTCCGCTACCGCCTTGACCATTTGGGCGGCGGCCCCCCACCCCTTCTCCGAAGCCTGGAGCAAATCGCCCTGAGCCAGCGAGTCCTCAGCCTTGGCCATAAGCTCGTGGCTGGTGCGGATATATTCTTGTGTGGAGCCGGTCATCATAGGATTGTTTTACCTGGGCCAGTGGGCATAATTGTTGGAGGAGTCTGAATCAAATTATAGCCCAACACGGGTTAAAGAGAGAAATCCCGCCTGGGTGATGCAGTTACAGTCAGCACACGGGGCAAATTGCGGTGGGTCCTTATGGATTCCAATATTACGGAACCCACAAGGAACTTCTGTTACTCCGTGGTGGCGGTCTCTTTGCCTTCCAGGGCGGCTTGCAGGGTGTGCCAGGACAAGATGGCGCACTTGATGCGAGTGGGAAAGGCCGCTACGCCCGCCAGGAACTCCAGGTCGCCCAGCAGTTCACCGTCCACGTCTGCGCCGGGCTGGGTCAGCATCCGGCGGTACTCCCGGAACAACTGCTCCGCCTCCGCCACAGTCTTACCTTTGATGCTTTGGGTCATCAGTGAGGATGCGGCCCGGGAGATGGCGCAGCCCGAACCCTGGAAGCCCACGTCGGCCACCACGCCGTCCTTGATGTCCAGGTACAGATTGATGCGGTCGCCACACAGGGGATTGTACCCATCGGCGGAGTGGTTAGGGTGCTCCAGCTTGCGAAAGTTGCGGGGCTTGCTGTTGTGCTCCAGCAGAATCTCCTGGTACAGGTGGCTTAGCTCAGCCATTAGCTAAAGACCTCCAGGACACGGTCAATGCCTTTAACCAGGATGTCAATTTCCTCTTTGGTGTTGTAGAAGGACAGGGAGGCTCTGGCCGTGGCCGGGACCCCAAACCGATCCATCAGCGGCTGGGCGCAATGGTGGCCGGTGCGTACCGCCACGCCCTCTGCGTCCAGAATTGTGCCGATATCGTGGGGGTGGACTTTGTCCAGGACAAAGGACAGGATTCCCGCCTTTTCCTTGGCAGTGCCAATGATGCGCAGGCCTTCAATGCTGGACAGCCGGTCCGCACCGTAAGTCAGCAGCTCATCCTCATAGGCGGCGATGCGTTCCAGTCCTATGAAATTGACATAATCAATAGCCGTCCCCAGGCCGATGCTGCCAGCAATGTTGGGGGTGCCCGCCTCAAATTTGTAGGGCAGGCTGTTATAAAGTGTCTTTTCAAAGGTGACAGAGCGGATCATATCCCCGCCGCCCTGGTAGGGAGGCATGGCCTCCAGCAGTTCAGCCCGGCCGTAAAGCACGCCAATGCCCGTGGGGCCGTAGAGCTTGTGGCCGGAGAAGGCGTAAAAGTCGCAACCCAGGGCCTGCACGTCCACAGGCATGTGGGCCGCGGCCTGGGCACCGTCGAGAAGCACCGGCGCGCCCCAGCGATGGGCCATGTCCACCAGCTGCTTGGCGGGGTTGATGGTGCCCAGGGCATTGGACACGTGGACAATGGAGACCAGCTTGGTGCGCGGGCTCAACAGCTTTTCGTACTCATCCAGCAGCAACTCGCCAGCGTCGTTGCAGGGAACCACTTTGAGCAGGGCGCGCCGCTCCTGGCAAAGCATCTGCCACGGGACAATGTTGGAGTGGTGCTCCATGGCCGAGATTACAATTTCGTCCCCCGGCCCCACGTTCTGGCGGCCGTAGGTCTGGGCCACCAGGTTGATGGCCTCGGTGGTGCCCCGGACAAAAACGATCTCCCGGTCTTCCCGGGCATTGAGCAGGCGGCGCACCTTGCCCCGAGCGCCCTCGTAGTCCTCGGTGGCCAACTGGCTCAGCGTATGAACGCCCCGGTGGATGTTGGCGTTCTCCGTCGTGTAGTAACGCACCAGAGTATCAATGACCGCCTGGGGCTTCTGGGTAGTGGCGGCGTTGTCCAGGTACACCAGGGGTTTGCCGTGGACAGTCTGCGCCAGCACCGGAAAGTCCTTGCGGATTTTCATCACATCGGCGCTGCTTAGGGAAGCTACCCTGGACGGGTAGTGCGCTCTGGGGTTGGCAGCGGTCACGGCGCACCCCCAAACTTCAGGCTGGCGCTGGGCAGGGACTGGGAGAAAATTACGTCCAGAAACACTTGCAATGCGTGGGGCTGGACAGTGTCTATAACCTCGCGGGCAAAGGCGTGAATCAACATGCGGCTGGCAGTTTCCAGGTCCAGGCCCCGGCTGCGCATGTAAAAAAGCGTGTTCTCATCAATATGCCCAGCAGTAGCGCCGTGGCCGCACTTAACGTCGTCGGCATAAATAAGCAAGCTGGGCTTGCTGTCCACCTCGGCCTCCGGCGACAGCAGCAGGTTCTTGTCAGTCTGTCGGGCATCGGTCTTCTGAGCGTCCTTGTGCACCAGCACCGTGCCGCCAAATACAGCCTTGGACTTGCCGCCCAGGATGCCCTTGTAGAAAAGGCGGCTGGCGCCGTGGGGCTTAGCATGGTCAATGTTCAGCAGGTGGTCAATGTGCTGGTTGTCAGTAGTCAAGAACAGGCCGTTAAGGGTGCAGAAAGCGCCAGTGCCATCCATCAGCACCTGAAAGTCGTTGCGGGCCAAAGCAGCGCCGCGGAAGAAGCCGCCGGAAGTAAAGCTGCTGTCCTGGCCCTGGCACACGCAAGTAGCGCCCACGTGGAAGGCTTCCGGGCTTTCCAGCAGCAGGCGGTAGTGATCAACTTTAGCGCCTTCACCCACCACAATTTCAGTCACTGCGTTGGTGAAGTACCGGCTTTGGGAAAGGCTGACGTAGCTTTCCACCAAGGTCAGCTGGCTGTTCGCACCGGCAACTATGAGAGTTCGGGGGAAAATAACTCTGGGACGCGGGGAGCCAGCAGCAACGTGGACCAGGTGGACCACCGCCGGAGCAACTGCGCCATCGGGCACATGGACCACCGCTCCCTCCTGGAGAAAGGCAGTGTTCAGCGCGGTAAAGCCATCGTCTTCAACTTTGGCCAAGCGGGACAGGTGTTCCTGCACCAATCTGGCCTGGCCAGACGCCGCCTGGGCCAGGCTGCCTGCCAGCACTGGACCACCTTGAACAGGCTGGGTAGACAAGGCTGGCGCAAAGCAGCCCTCCACAAAGACCAATGTGTTCCAATCAGGAGCACTGGGGACCAGTTGGCCCAACTGGCTGAGGGAGACCGCGGGGGCGTTCACGGGGGACGGCGAATAGTCAAACAGGGCGCTGGCGATGGGGGCCACGCTGGTGTACTTCCACTTTTCGTTGCCCCGGCGGGCGGTGGGGAATCCCAACTGCTGGAAGCGCTCCCAGGCGTTATGGCGAAGCTGACGCAGCCAGGAAGGAGAACTGCCCTGGGTGGCGGCATCCAGGGACTGGAAGGCCGCCTGGTAGTTGGCGTATCTGGATAAAGTTTGGGTCATTTCAATTATCAGCTATCAGCAGTCATATACCCCTCACCTCTATCCTCTCCCACAAGGGGAGAGGAAGTTCTGGTTCCATCTCCCTTGATGGGAGAGAGCTGAGGTGAGGGTGACTTAGCCCACTGCCTCCTTGACCCAGTCGTAGCCGCGGGCCTCCAGCTCGTGGGCCAGTTCTGCGCCGCCGGAGCGCACGATGCGCCCGTCCACCAGCACGTGCACGTGGTCTGGGGTGATGTAGTTCAGGATGCGCTGGTAGTGGGTGACTACCACGATGGCGTTGTCCGGCTTGCGGAACCGGTTGACCCCTTCGGACACAATGCGCAGGGCGTCAATGTCCAGGCCGGAGTCGGTCTCATCCAGCAGGGCCAGCTTGGGTTCCAACAGGGCTAGCTGCAGAATTTCGTTGCGCTTCTTTTCGCCGCCAGAGAAGCCTTCATTGACGTTGCGCTTCACCAGTTCCGGGTCAATCTCTACCTGCTTGACCTTGTCGTTAAGCAGGCGGTTGAAGTCGCGGGCGCTGAGTTCCTCCTGCCCCCGGTGCTTGCGCAGGGCGTCCACGGAGGCCTTGAGGAACTGCCAAGCGCGCACGCCGGGCAGCTCCACAGGGTACTGGAAGGCCAGGAAAATGCCTTCCCGCGCCCGTTCTTCCGGAGGCATGTCCAGCAGGCTACGGCCCAGATATAGGACCTCCCCGCCGGTGACAGTGTATTCTGGGCGGCCTGCCAGCACGTTGGCCAGGGTGCTCTTGCCGGAGCCATTAGGCCCCATGATGGCGTGGACCTCCCCGGCGTTAACAGTGAGGTTCAAGCCCTGTAGGATTTCCTGGTCGCCGATGGAGGCGCGCAGGTTGCGGATTTCTAGGATGGGGGTGTTTGGCATATTCTTGCTGTCACTCTGTTGGTCTGCCGGCTGGAATTAAGAACCTTGTCGTTGCGAGGGGCGAAGCCCCGAAGCAACCCCACTACGCGAGGGGATTGCTTCGCTTCGCTCGCAATGACACTCATCAAAATTTACGAATTACTGGAGGCCCTCAAACAAGTCAACCCACTCGCTGTTAAAGCTGTTGACCAACTCCACTTTCTTCCGTCTTGGGCCAGCCTTTATCTGCTTCTCCCTTGCAATAGCACTCTCAGGGTCATCCAAAACTTCATAGTAGACCAGCTTGGTAACGCTGTATTTCTTTGTAAACCCGTCGGTTAGTTTCTCTCTATGCTCGTAAGCCCTTCTAACCAGGTCATTAGTTATACCTGTGTAAAGGGCGGTGTTCCCCTTGTTGGTCATTATGTAGACATAACATTTCTTGCTCACGATTGCTTGTGGGTACCACTAGGGTCTATATAGTGTCATTGCGAGGGGCGAAGCCCCGAAGCAATCTTGGCGTAGGAGGAGATTGCTTCTCTTCGCTCGCAACGACTATCACCTTCTGATTATGCTGAGGGAAATGGAACTAGGACGACGGCACCCGCTGCAAATGTGACCACGCCGCATCCTCTTCAGGGCGGTTCCAGTCCTCTGCCAGGGCCGCTTCACTGAGCAGCGCCGCCTCTGAGGGGTTGACGTCAGTGGTCTCTTCTGACTCAGGCACTGTCTACCCCACTGTCCCTTCCAGGCTCACCTTCAAGAGTTGGGATGCCTCCATAGCAAACTCGAAGGGCAGTTCCTGGAAGATGCCCCGGCAGAAGCCGTTGATAATCATGGAATGGGCGTCCTCCACCGACAGGCCCCGCGCCTGGCAGTAGAAAAGCTGGTCATCGCTGACCTTGGAGGTGGAGGCCTCGTGCTCCATCTGAGCCGTGGGGTTGCGCACTTCAATGTAGGGCGAGGTATGGGCGCCGCACTGGTCGCCGATGAGCAGGGAGTCGCACTGGCTGAAGTTCCGCGCCCCGTCGGCGGTGGGCATAATCTTTACCAGGCCGCGGTAGGTGTTGTTGCCGTGGCCCGCGGAGATGCCCTTGGCGACGATGGTGCTGCGGGTGTTCTTGCCGATATGGATCATCTTAGTGCCAGTGTCCGCCTGCTGGTAGTTGTTGACCAGGGCCACGGAGTAGAACTCGCCGATGGAGTTGTCCCCCTGCAGGATAACGCTGGGGTACTTCCAAGTGATGGCCGAGCCGGTCTCCACCTGGGTCCAGGAAATCTTGGAGTTGACCCCGGCGGCCTTGCCCCGCTTGGTCACAAAGTTATAAACGCCGCCGTTGCCCTGCTTGTCGCCAGGATACCAGTTCTGCAGGGTGGAATACTTGATTTCGGCGTTGTCCAGGGCCACCAGTTCCACCACTGCGGCGTGCAACTGGCTCTCCTTCCGGATGGGCGCGGTGCAGCCTTCCAGGTAGCTTACATAACTGCCTTCGTCAGCCACAATGAGGGTACGCTCAAACTGACCCGAGTTGACCTGGTTGATGCGGAAGTAGGTCATCAACTCGATGGGGCAGCGCACGCCCGGCGGTATGTAGGCGAAGGAGCCGTCGCTAAACACCGCCGAATTCAGGCTGGCATAGAAGTTGTCGGCGTAGGGCACCACCGAACCCAGGTATTTCTGCACCAGGTCCGGGTGCTCGCGGATGGCCTCGCTCATGGAGCAGAAGATGATGCCCGCCTTTTTGAGCATATCCTGGTAGGTGGTAGCCACTGAGACACTGTCCAGGACAGCGTCCACCGCCACGCCGGCCAGCTTGGCCTGCTCATTCAGGGGGATGCCCAGCTTGTCAAAGGCGGCGCGGACCTCCGGGTCCACATCTTCCATGCTCTTGGGGCCGTCCTTCTTGGAAGCCGGCGCGGAGTAGTAGATGATGTCCTGGAAGTCAATGGGCGGATGGTGGATGTTAGCCCACTGGGGTTCCTGGCACTTCTGACGGACCCAGTGGCGGAAGGCCTTCAAGCGCCACTCCAGCATCCACTCCGGCTCGCCCTTTTTGGCGGAAATGAAACGGACAATATCCTCGTTCAGGCCCTTGGGGGCCGTGTCCGAGTCAATATCAATGGTAAAGCCCCACTTGTATCCCTGGTCCAGGGACTCGGAAGTGGTGGCGGTACGGGAAATCACTTTGGGGGTAGCCATTACCCTCTCCTAAAGAAACCCCAGCCGGCGCTTGTTCTGGGCAGACCGGCAGATATATTGTCTAGTCCGCAGGTCAACAATTATGCTACCATCCAGGACAGGGGGTGTCAATTGGGATGGGGGCGGCTCGGACGACGGAGAAGTGGTTAACGCCGTTACCCAGGGCTGTTTCATTCTCGGGCCTGGGAGGACTACATTGTTGATTGAGTAGTCCCGATTTTATCGGGACGTTTCGAAATCAACAGTAACATGGTCTCGATATGTCCCGACGGTGCCGGGACTACTCGACCAGCATCTATTGGAGAATGAAGTGACCCTGCGTCGTTACTCCTCCCAATTGACGCCCGTATCGCCCCAAGAGTATAAAGGTTCTATGACAGCCACCCAATTTCCGAAAGCACTTCTCCTGGGCGACGCCCACACTCACCTGGACCAGTACGCCCCGGAAGAGATGCCGGGAGTGCTGACCCGCGCCAGGGAAGCAGGGGTGGGTTTCATTGTCTGTGCGGGCACCACTGTTGATTCCACCCGCGCCTGCCTCAAGCTGGCTCAGGAGCAGAACTTGCTCTATGCAGGAGTGGGCATTCACCCCATGGAAGCCCGCCAGCGCATTGACGAAGCTATCTACACCGATCTGGAGGCAATGGCCCACAGCAGCCCGCGAGTAGTCTGCATCAGCGAGATTGGCCTGGACTATTTGCCCAGCTCCCCGGATCACGCCGTCCAGGACCAGGTGTTCCGGGCGCAGATCCGCCTGGCCCGGTCGCTAAAGCTGCCCATTATCTTCCACTCCCGGGAGTCCCATGCAGACGTATTCCGCACCCTGCGGGAGGAAAACGCCGGCGAGGTGGGCGGTGCGATGCACTACTTTCAAGGGGACGAAGCCACTGCCCGCCAGGCCATTGACTGCGGCTTCTTCATTTCTCTGGCCCGTCCTTTGCTGCGGCTGCCCGAGCTGCAGACAGCCGCCAAGGCCATACCCCTGGAACACATTGTCCTGGAAACCGACGCTGCGCCCCAGCCCTTCAAGAAGTACCGCCACAACTGGACGGAGCCCCGCCACGTGCTGACCGTTGCGGAGAAACTGGCGGAAATCAAGGGGGTCTCGGTAGAGGAGGTGGCGCAGGTGACCACCGCCAACCTGGCCGGGCTACTGAGGCTGCCAGCCTTTGGCGCTGCGCAGGCAGACCACTCCCCCGCCAGACCAAATACGGGCTGAACGGAAATCCGTGACTGCTGATGGCCGATATTGTTAATAGCCCGGTCAACTTTCACCAGCTTCACATTTTTTACACCGTAGCCAATCATGGCAGTTTCTCCAAGGCGGCGGAAGTCCTGGGCATTAGCCAGCCCGCGGTGTCCATCCAAGTTCAGGAACTGGAGAAATTCTTGCGGGCCACCCTGTTCCACCGCCGCACCAGGGGCCTTCGCCTGACCGAAGCTGGAGAGTCTGTGCTGTCTTACTCCCAGCAAATCTTTGCCCTGTCCCAAAGATTGGTGGACAGCGTGCAAGAACTGGAAGGCCTCAAGAGCGGCCGGCTTACCCTGGGCGCCAGCACTACTCCAGGGGAGTTCGTGTTGCCCCTGGCGGTGGGGCAGTTCCGGCAGATTTACCCCGGCATCCGGGTGGAACTGTCCATCGCCAATACCCGGACCATCGTCCAGCGCATCCTGGCCGGAGAGGTGGACCTGGGCATGGTGGGAGAACGGCCCCAGGCCCACGCCGAAGACCTGGAAATGGTGGACTATGTGGATGACGAAATTGTGCTGGTGGCGTCGCCGGAACACCCCCTTGCCAAACAAGCCGTCATCACACCGGCGCAGGCCGTGGCGGCAGGACTCATTGTGCGCGAGGCCGGCTCTGCCACACGACAGACCGCCGAACGCCACTTTGCCGCCCTGGGACTCCAGCCGGAAATGGTGCTGGTGCTGGGCAGCAACCACGCCGTGAAACAGGCGGCGGTGGGCGGCGGCGGCGTGGGGGTTATTTCCCGGCTGGGCATCACATCGGAGCTAAAAGCGGGCGTGCTTTGCGTGCTGAACGTGCAGGGTTGGGACTGCCGCCGTCCATTAACCCTGGTATATTCCAGGGACCGCTACCTATCCCCAGCCCAACGGGCCTTCCTGCGTTTCCTGGAATCCCAGAGGCTGGGGAGTCAGGGCTGATTCATTCCCGCCATAGCCGTAGGGGCGCGCCTGCGTGTGCGCCCTCAATAGTATCTCTGACACGGGGGCAGACACATAGGTCTGCCCCTACCTTCATCGAGAATGAATCAACTCTGGCTGGGGAGCAAGTGACATTGAGCCAAAACCCACCAGGTGCTACCATAAGACCTAAAGGACAGGCGCATGTTACGGCCTGTATAAATAAAGGGGATGTTATGTCGCTGGAACGCTGCCAGACCGCGCTTAAAGAATGGGCTGTGACTGTGGATGCCCTGGCCAAGGGAGACCAGATACTCCTTATGCGCAAAGGCGGGATCCATGAAGAAGGCAAGAACTTCCGGGTGCTTTACCCCCAGTTCCTGCTTTATCCCACCTATGAACACCAGAAGTCCGACTTGCTGAAGCCGTCGCACCAACCTGAGTTGGCCCGAATCTTGACCCAGCCTGCGCCTAAGGACACCATCACGTTCTCTTACTGGGCCAAGATTTTTGAGGTGCTTGAAATCTCCCAGCAAGACCAGGTAGACAGTCTGTCGCCCCATTTCATCTGGACCAATGCTTATGCGCAGTCCCGCCTTTACTGGAAGCCCATGCTGCCCCTTTCGGTAATGTTGCTGCGGGTGTTCCGCATGGAAAAACCAGTAACTGTGCCTCACCTGCCAGAGTACACCGGCTGCCGCTCCTGGGTAGATATCGTTACCAACGTGCCCCTGGGCAAGGTAACGCCGGTGCTGGGCGAGGCGGCATTTCAGCGCCGGGTGGATGAGGTTAAGGGAAGCCTGGGCCTGGCAGTGGGAGCACGGTAACAGCTTCCGCTGGCTCCTGGGACTAGCACCCGGTATTAGACCAAACTACTAGGATGAACGAGGGCCTTATCAACATGAAATACCGCCCCATGCCGCGCACTGATCTGGAACTTTCTGAAATTGGCTTCGGCGTTTGGACCGTGGCCACCTCCTGGTGGGGGAAAATATCTGAAGAGGACCGCGCCAACCTTCTGCTCCAAGCGGTGGAGGCAGGCATCAATTTTTTTGACACCGCCGACACTTACGGCGAAGGCTACGGCGAGGAGATCCTGGCGAAAGTGCTGGGCCACCGCCGACATGAACTGGTCATTGCCACCAAATTTGGCTATGACTTCTACGACAAGCTCACGCCGCGGGTTGGCCACCAGGAGCGGCCCCAGAAATTTGACCCGGACTTTGTCCGCTACGCCTGCGAGCAGAGCCTGCGCCGCCTGCGCTCCGACTACATTGACCTGTACCAGGTGCACAATCCCCGCATAGACACGCTGGAGCGGGACGACCTGTTTGGGACTCTGGAGGACCTGAAGGCGGAGGGCAAGATCCGCTATTATGGCGTGGCCCTGGGGCCTGACATTGGCTGGAAGGAAGAGGGCATGGCTGCCATGCAGGAGCGGCACGTGCACAGCCTGCAAATAATCTACAGCATCCTGGAACAGGAACCTGCCAAGGACTTTTTCCCGGTGGCCCAGAAGGAAAAGGTTGGGCTGCTCTCCCGGGTGCCCCACGCCTCAGAAGTGCTGACGGGCCGCTATATCAAGCCGCCCACTTTCCAGGAAGGCGACCACCGCGCCCACCGCCGGGCTGTATGGCTGGAGGAGGCATTGAAAAAGGTGGAGCAGGTCAAGTTCCTCACGGGCGAAGAAACCGGGCGCACCATGAGCCAGGCAGCCATCCAGTTCTGCCTCACTCAGCCCGCCATCGTATCTGTCCTGCCCAACTTCACCAACTTGCAGGAACTGGAAGACTACACGGCCGCCGTGGACACCCCGCCCCTGACCAAGGCGGAGCAAAAGCGCATGGACGACCTTTGGTCCAACGACTTTTACCTGAAGGAGCCTGCGCACCAGGGGTAACATAGACCGCGCACCAGTTTTTGGCGCACCAACCAAGCGATTTGTCCGCGCCCCACCGGCATAGTCTCCGGTGGGGCGCATTTTGTCCCGCCGTGGATGGGAGTTGCTCAAGTCCCTTTGGCAGTGGCAAAGGCAGTCAGGGCCTCTTTGGAAGAGTACCAGGGCCGGTATCCGGTGGCTTGCTCCAGCTTATCGCTGTTTATGACCATGGGATAGCGGACCAAGTCCGGCCAAGAGGCAATGGAGTCACGCCGCATACCCAACCCCCGGACAATGCGGGCGGCGGGAGCTGCCAGCGCCGATGGCAGGTCCACCAGCTTGCTCTTGATAATCTCGGTCATCTCCCGATAGGAGACCTCACCCACTCCGGCTACATTGAACACGCCGGGCAGCCCCAAGCGGATGATGACAGACATGGCCCGCACCAGGTCATCCTCATGCAAGAACTGGAAAGACGGGTTATGTCCCTTGACCGCTAAAAGCCAGGGCTGGAGAAGCCCGCGGGTGTAGTCATTGTCGGCAGAGGGCCCCAGCACCACGCAAGGCCGCAGAATGGTCACGCGGACGTTGGGGTGCTGCTCGGCAAAGGTCTGGAGCACCTGGTCGCACAAGTACTTGTCGTAGCCGTAGGGGAAATTCTGAAGCGGGCGCAGCGGGGAGTCTTCCGTCAACGGCACGGGGTTGTCCGGGTGCGCCCCGTAAACGGTGTGGGAGCTAAGATAGAGCACGTGGTTGACCTTGACCCGCACACAGGAATTCAGCACTGAGTGCAGGGCCTTCAGGTTGGCCTGGCGGATGTCCCGGACCTCTTTGCGGCTGCGGCCCTGGCGGCTGGTGAACGCCAAGTGCACCAGGGTGGTGACCTGGTGGTGGCCCAGGGCGTCGTCAATGGGGCTGGTCACGTCCCTGGTATAAACCGTTACGTCATGCACCGGCAGCGGCAAGGGATGAATGTCCACTGCCACCAGGCGCTCAAGCTCCTTTTCCTCGCCCAGGTGTTTGAGCAAGCGGGCGCCAATGTAACCGGATGCGCCAGTAACCGCAACAACTTTAGAGGGTTCGGCCATCTTACCCTGCGCTTCGCCGCTGACGAAGCAGCGCCAATTGCCGCTCTATTATATCCGGAGCAAGGGGAGTGGCTGAACCTGAGCCAAAGACCTGGGCCAGCACAAATATCTGAGCCACCCGCTCCACCAGATCACACACCTCCAGAGCTTCCCAGATGCCAGCCCCCACGCCCACTACGCCGTGGTTGCGCAGCAAAGCAGCCTGGTGGCTGCCCAGGGCGCGGCAGGCGGCCCGGCCCAGGTCAGCAGTGCCCGGCATGGTGTACTCCGCCAGGCGGACTGCGCCGCCGATGCTGGAGACCATTTCATCAATGATGGGCGGGATTTCCCGGCCAGCCACCGCAGCCGCCGAAGCATAGCGCGAATGAGTATGCACCACCGCCATCACGTCGGGCCGCTGGCGGTAAATTTCCAGGTGCAAGGGCGTTTCTGACGAGGGCTTCCGGCCTGCCGATAAGGGCTGGCCCGCCAGGTCCACCACCACCAGTTCCTCGGGCTTGAGGCCATAGTAGGAGTTGTGGGTGGGCGTGACCAGCAACTGACCTTCGCTGGCAGGCAGGCGCAGGCTGGCATTGCCGCTAAAGGCTCCCACCAGTCCCCGCTGGTACATTTGCTGGCAGACTTCCCACAAGGCCTGCCGTTGTTCCTGCCAAGGGTCGGTTTTTGTAGTTGTTGCGGCGCGCCGCCGCCGGTTTTGCTGTGTCATGTTACTGCCTGCTTGTCACCCAGAGCTGGCCCCGGCTTATCTTTGCGGGCCAAGCTTTTCCCTACGTCTCAAGAAATTCAACCCGAGTGACTTTACATACCATCCGCCACCGCCTGAGCCACATTGTACCCGCTGCGCACCGCGCTCTCCATAGTGGAGGGCCAGCCAGTATCGGTCCATTCTCCGGCTAGGAACAGGTTGTCCACCGGGGTGCGGCACGCCGGACGCAAGGCCCCGGCGCCAGGCCTGGGCCGGAAGGTGGCCTGCCGCTGTTTGACCACCAGCGCCCGCCGTACCTGGGCATCCCTGGCTCTGGGGAAGGCTTGGGATATGGCGGCCACGAACTGCTGCACTAGCGTCTCCTGGGGTTGGTCAACGTGCTGCCATGCGGCGCTGAGGGAAATGCAGAGATATTGCCCGGTCTGGGATTGCTCATCTTCTGCAGGGGCAAGGTGGGACATAATCCGGCTTTTGTTGAACACCCATTGCAGTGGGCCGTCCACAAAGGCGCATACCACTTCGTCCATCACAGGCCGGTCATACCAGAGATGAACGTTGACGATGGGCGAGAACTCCAGTCCTTGAACGCGCTGGAAAAAGGGCAAGGCCCGCATGTCCTGGGGCAGCAGCTTCAAAAGCATATCAGGCGGCACTGCGCTTATGTAAATATCCCCGGAAATCTTCTCCCCTCCGGCCAGCTCCACACCAGAAATCCGGCCATGCTCGGCCAGGAAGCGCAAAGTCCGGCGGCTCAGCCGCAGCCGGCCACCCAGGCTTTCCAAGTATTTCCGGGCGCAGGCATCTGCTACCTGGCTCAACCCTTCCAGCGCATAGCCCAGGTCGGCATGGTGACGGCCAGCCAGCACTCCCTCTTGAAAAATCATCAGGCCCATGCTGGCGCTGACCTGGCTGGAATCATCATTAAGGGTCGGAGTAATCAGGAAGTCCCACCAGGTCCGGATGGCCCGCTCAGAGTGCCCCTGCTCCTTCAGCCACTGATAAAAGCTTATGTCCTCCAACTCTGGCTGATGCCGGTCCAGATTCCTGGCCCGCAGCAGGGTGGACACTACCCGCCATTTGTCTAGACACGACATGTGGGGGTAGGCCAACAAAGCGGGGAGCAGATGGAAAGGCGCTGGGAGCCGGGCCGCCGCCAGCAGGGAACGCTGGCCATTCATGGAATGGACCGGCACTCTGAGCCTGGGTTGCAGGTAGAAACGCTGAAAAACGCCCAGCCTCTTCAGAAATTCTATGTAGTGGGTACAGCAGCCCAGGAAGATGTGCTGGCCGTTGTCCACCTCTTGTCCAGTCGCCGCATCCGGAAAGGAAAAGACCCGGCCTCCCAGGAAATGGCGCGCCTCTACCAGCGTCACAGGAAAGCCCTGTTCCAACAGACTGGCAGCGGCGGCGATGCCAGCCAGACCGCCGCCAATTACCACTACCTGGGGCTTGGCAGCAATCGGGCGCGCAACCATGTCCTGGCCATTACCCGCAGCTTTTCCCCGGTGCTCAAGCTGACCCGGCGGTGCAGCACGTCGTAACCGGAGGCTTCAATGTGGTCCAGCAGGCGGCGATAGAGCTGGCCCATGACCGCCGGGCACGGCCTGGAACTGGGCGGGAGGTAGTGCAGCAACTGGAACCCGCTGGAAAAGTAGTCCCTGGCCCGCTGAGCTTGGAACTGCATCAGGTTAATAAAGGCGGGATTCACCACACCAGCTTTCAGTTCTTCTTCAGAATAACCAAAGCGCGACAGTTCATCCTGGGGGATGTAAACGCGGCCCAGGGTCAAGTCCTCCGCTACGTCCCTGGCGATGTTGGTTAATTGCATGGCCAGGCCCAGGTCCACTGCCCGCTCTCTAGCTTCAGGTTCCGAGTACCCAAAAATCTGGATGCAGATAAGGCCCACCACAGAAGCCACCTGGTAACAGTAACGCCGCAGCTCCTCAAAGCTCTGGTAATGGTCCTTCACCAGGTCCGCCTGGACACCGGCAATAACCTCGTCAAAGTATTCTTGGGGGATGCCGTACCGGTGGGCCACATCTGCCAGGGCGAGAAAGATCGGACGGCTGTCGTTGGCAGGGTATGGTGCAGAAGAGTGGTCCTTGCCACCGCCGGAATAGGCTAGCGCTAAAGATTCCCGCAGCGTGTCCAGGGCAGCCAACTTTTCGTCCGGAGACCGCACCGCATCAACCGAATCATCACAGAAGCGGCAGAAGGCATAAACGACGCAGATTGCCCGCCGCTGGGCAGCAGGCAGCGTCAGGAAGGCATAGTAAAAGTTGCGGGCCTCCCTGCGCGTGATTTCCCTGCAAGTACGGTAGGCTAACTCCAGTTCTGCGTCTACCACGCCGTCCTCCAAGCATGTCTCGGCCTTTCTACACATAAGGAAATAAGGGCCTGTGTAACACCGCTCGTGGTGAGCCTGTCGAACCATGGGCAAGTTAGCGTCCGCTCTTCCTTCCATCCTTCGACAAGCTCAGGATGAGCGGAAGGTACCTAGGGGGCCTTGTTCCAAAAGTAATGATTTCGCTGTGAGAATACGATTTTCATCCAATTCTTGTCACCCTGAGTCCTTCGGCTGAAGGACGAAGGGTCTACAATTCCAGAAATTTAGATTCTTCGTCCCGATTGCATCGGGACTCAGAATGACATTTGGAACAAGGCCTACCTAGGGAGATTCTCCCACAAGCTCTAAGTAGTCATTCCCATTCCCCTGGCAAAGGCCACGGCCAGGTTGGGCACTGTCAATCCATGCCACCCTGCAGTAGTGTATCAATTAGCCGTTCGTCATTCCGGCGCAATCCGGAATCCAGAGTGCAATATCATTCTGCGGAGCTTCGGGACACCGGCTTTCGCCGGTGTGACGAGCAAAGTTCTTGAGCAAACTGATACATTACCCGCCCCGCAGGGACGCCAGCTTCACCGCCAGCAGGGATGATAAGAAAATAGCCGCCTTGCGCCACCGGGATAGGACAGGCCGTTTCGCCAACACATTGTAGCCTTGAGCCTGGATAGCATCCAGCACCGCCAAACCGCCGCGGGTGAACAGCCGCACGTCAACCCTGGCGGCCCCGGTAATCAGGGGCAGCAAGGCCATACCTTCTTGGAACAGGGTGCGGGTGCGGGCCACTTCAAAAGCCATCAACTGCCTGAAAGCATCATTAACCTGGCCGTCCGCCAGCAGGCCCTCCGGGTAGCCGAAGCGCGTCATGTCCTCCTGGGGCAAGTAAATCCGGCCCTTAAGCTTATCCCGGGACACATCTTGCCAAAAATTGGTCAACTGCAATGCGGTGCAGGTGGCATCGGCCAGCCGCTGGCGCTGGACGTCCCGGTAGCCGAACAGGTACAGAAACAGGTGGCCCACCGGGTTGGCAGAATGGTCGCAGTAATGGAGCAGCTGGTCGTAGGTGGGGTAGCGGGACACCCACTGGTCCATGCGGTTGGCGTCAATCAGCTTGAGGAACGGCTGCGGCGGGATATCAAAGGTGCGGATGGTCTGCCGGAGCGCCACCGTTACTGGGTGGGACGGCGCTCCCGAATAGCAGGTCTCCAGTTCCCGCTGCCACTGATCCAGCAATGCCAGCCGGTGGCTGGCTTCATCAACGCCAACCGGGAGGCCGCCGGCAGATTGCCGGTACTCATCCCCCAAGTCGTCCACCCAACGGCAATAGGCATAAATGGCATAGACGTGGCGGCGTTTTTCCCTGGGCAGGAGCAACGATCCCACCGTAAAATTTTCGTAGTGGGAGCGGGACAATTCCCCGCAATACCGGTAGGCTTCTTCAGGAGTCCAGACGCGCTCCGCCGCCAGGACCTGGTGGCGCGCCACGGCGAATTACTCCCCCACTATTTGCACCATGACTTCCCGGGGACGGGCGCAGTCCAGTTCAATGAAGAAAATGCTCTGGTAGCGGCCAAACTGCATAGCCCCGTCCAACAAGGGGATGGTCTCGCTGGTGCCCAGCATCATGTGCTGCAAGTGGGCATGGCCGTTGGGCGACTCGTCCGGGTTCATATTGACTGTGCGGACATCAAAATTGTTGTGCTGGTACTCACCCTGTCGCGGCAGGATGCGCTCCAGAAAGTCGGCCATGTCCTTCAAAAGCAGCGGCTCATTCTCGTTAATCCGTACCGAAGCTGTGGTGTGCTTGGAATAGACCACCACAAACCCATTGGCGACACAGGATTCCTTGACACAGTTACAGACCCAGTCCGTTATGTCAATAAATTGGGGCGCCGTCTCGGTGTTTAACCTGAGACAAAAAGACTTGGCTTTCATTTTATCTCGCCTGTGGGGCCAGTATAGCTGATTTTTGTCCCCACTGCGCTGCCCTTGGTTCCGGACTCTGCCGGCGCTGCAATGCCAAACGCCGGTAGCGGCCCAGGGCCAGCAGCGGCCAGCAGTTGCGATAGAGATGATAGTTAATCATAAATCCAGCAGACATGTCCAAGTCCTGGTAGCCCCGTTGTCCCGGTTCGGGAATGTTCTTCAGCCGTTCCCCCACTCCATATCCAGGGAACCCGGCGCCGGTGAAGTATGCCTCATCCCAATCGCCGCCAGCAAGCTGGGTATCCACCAGGAACCGCACGCCCCGCCGGGTGGCGGAATGGTCAACCTCGCCCGCCGCCAGCAACGCCAGCAGCGCCCAGGCGGTTTGGGATGGGGTGCTCATGCCCCGTCCGCGCCAGTTGGGATTGACATAAGAGGCGCAACTTTCTCCCCAGCCGCCATTGGCGTTCTGGTGGGCCACCAGCCAGTCCACTGCTTTGCGGACATATGGCTGAGACATATCTTCGCCGATGGCTTCCAGGGCAGGCAATACGGCCCCCAAGCCATAAAGGTGGTTAACGCCCCAGCGGCCAAACCAGGACCCGTCCGGCTCCTGCTCCCGCCGCAGGTAGTCATAAGCCCGGCGCAGGGGAGGCAGGTCGCGAGAGTAGCCGAGCCGCCCGAACATCTCCAGCACGTGGGAGGTGACGTCGGCGCTGGGCGGGTCAAGAAGCTCGCCAAAGTCGCAGAAGGGTATCTTGGATACGTAGCGACGGGTGTTGTCCTTGTCAAAGGACGCCCATCCGCCGTTGCGGCTCTGCATACCCAGCAGCCAGACCACCGCCCGCTCAATGGCCGCCTGGCGTTCCAGCTCATGGGCGCCGGACACCGGGACTTGGGCCAAGGCTATAACTACCTCAGCGGTGTCATCAATATCAGGGTAGAAGTTGTTGTGGAATTCAAAGGGCCAGCCCCCCGGGGGAGTATTTTTCGCCCGCACTTGCCAATCGCCGCCAACCAGCACCTGCTGGCCCAGCAGCCAGGAATTGGACCGCTGGAGCGCCGGGTCTAAACCTGATATGCCGGATTCCACCAGCGCCTCCTGCACCAGGCAGGTATCCCAGACAGGCGAGATGCACCCCTGGAGGCTACAGGCATCTTCGCCCTCCAGGATGTACCCGTTGTCAAAGCCGTGCCAGCCTTTAGCCATGACAGGGTGGTCCGCCGGGAAACCCATGACATGCAGGGCGATGAGGGAATAGACCCAAGGCGGCTGGATGCCGCCCCAGGAACCATCGGCCTCCTGGTGCTCCACTATCCAGTCCACAATCTTCCGCTCCGCCGACTTGCGGAAAGGGTGAAGAGGCTGTTTGTCATACAGGCCCGCCAGGGAGTCCAGGACGCGGAAGAACCTGGCCCAGCCTGGGCCGCCCGCAGGCCGGGGCAGCGAGTATTCAGTATCCTCCCGCGGCGCGGGGTACAGTTCATCAATACAGGCCCACTGGGGGATAGAACAGACCGGGCAGCGGGCCATGACCAGCAACAGGGGCACCAGGGTAGCCCGCGCCCAACTGGAGAACTCATAGATGTTCAGCGGGAACCAGGAAGGCAGGAAAATCATCTCCGGCGGCATATGGGGCAGGCCATCCCACTCCCATTGGCCGAAGAGCGCCAGCCAGAACTTGGTGAAAACGCGGGCCTTGGGCACGCCGCCTTTGGACAGGATGAACTGGCGCGCCCGCGCCAGAGCATCGGAATCCGCAGGCAGGCCCGCCAGCTTCAGGGCAAAGTAACACTCGATGGTGGTGCTCAGGTCGCCGGGGGCATCGTAGTAAAGCGCCCAGGAGCCGTCGCCCCGCTGCCGGTCCAACAGGTAGTTGGTCATTTTACGCCAGCGTTCCCGGTCCACACGGCCCAGGAACCAGGACAGCATGAGATACTCGGCCTCCATGGTGTTATTGGATTCCAGCTCTGCCCACCAATAACCGCCGGGGTGCTGGCTGCGCCGGAAGTATTCTTGGGAAAGCTGGACAGCCTTGTCCACCTGCTTGTCCAGGGGAATTGGCGCTTCAGGGGATACCGGTGGTACTGCAGGACGGCCAACCGGCTTGGCAGGGGAATGGGAAGGCGCAGTTACGGCATCCCGGACAGCTCTCCGGGAAATTGCCAGACGCTCCCCCACCAGGGTAGCCCAGGCGGGCCAGACGACTTTGCGATGGCGCTTGAGTTCCGCCATAGCTATGCTACTTGCCTCGCGTGTACCCGTAATCGGTGAACCAGCGCACCGCCCGTTCCAGGGCAGGTTCCACGGGACTCTGGGGCAGGCCCAGTTGAGTGACAGCCTTTTGGCAAGTTACGTACATGGGTTGCCGGGCTACTTTCAGTCCTTCCAGGGGTATGCGCGGCTCCCTGCGCAACAACTGCCCTTCCACCAGGTTGTCCAGGTATCCCGCAGCCAGCGCCAGCCAGAAGGGGGCCTTGAATTGCGGCGCTCGTTTACCTGTAATCCCCTGGAGCATTGCAAACATCTCTTTTAGCGTTACGTTCCGGCAGCCCAACAAGTACCGCTGGCCGGGCTGCCCCTTTTCCAAGGCCAGAATATGACCCTCCGCCACATCGGCCACATCCACCAGGTTCATGCCGGTGCCCACGTAGGCCGGAATCCGGCCCAGCAAAAAGTCCAGCACCATGCCCCCCGTGGGGGTAGGGCGCACATCCCAGGGGCCTACGGGGGTGGTGGGATTCACCACCACCACGGGCGAACCCTGGGCCGCCTGGGCCAGGGCCAGCTGCTCCGCCTGGTACTTGGACTTTTTATAGTGTCCCACCAGGTAGCGTGGGGTCACCTGGGTGTCCTCATCTCCCAGGCCATGGCTGGGCAGTCCTATGGTCGAGACGGTGCTAGTATAGACCACCCTGGACACCCCGGCCACCCGCGCCGCCTCCAGGACAGTTGCCGTGCCTGCCACGTTGGTGCGGTAGATGCTTCGTGGGTCAGCGGCCCAGAAGGTGTAGGCGGCGGCGCAGTGGAACACCGCCTGGCAGCCTGCCATTGCCTGCCGCACCGAGTCCCCATCCAGGATGTCCCCCGGCACGGTCTCCACTGGAGTCCCGTCAATTGTTAAGGTCCGGCTGCCGGGCCGGACCAGAGCGCGCACCCGATACCCGCGCTCCACCAACAGGCGGGCCAGGTTGCCGCCAATAAACCCGGTGGCGCCAGTAACCAGGACTTGCATATTCCCCGAGGGTTAGTTAATCCGGGCGGAAATCCCCCCAACCCCCCTTTGCGAAAGGGGGGCTAAAGAGGACAAATGCCGCTCAAAGGCAAGTGCAAAGCGCACCAGAGTTGCCGAGGCTATCTGCGACTGGCGAGCTATCCTCAACGCCGCGGGCACGCGCCAGGGCTTGCAGGCCAGCGCCAGGGCCGCCCGGCTGGAAGACCCAACCAGGTCCGGTAAATAGGCAGGCAGCCGCTGGGTGGAATTGTCCAGCACCGCCCGGGCCGACAGAAAGGGCACGCCCGCCTCGGCAGCAGCGCGGGCCAACCAGTAGTCCTCCATGTTCACGGTGGCCGCGCCGTACTGATGCGCCAGCGAACACCGTTCTTCTGGGGCTGTGACCAGGCGCGCCACGGTGACCGAGTCCAGTTGAGACATCCGCTGGTTGGACTGGCGCATTGCCTCCACCGCATCCCGCCACATCCGCAGGTCAGGCTGGGCAAAATCCCGTAGCCCCTCCCGGTAGTAGCGGCTGGACAAAATCAAGTCGCCGGTGCCCACAGCATCGGACAATGCCCCGGCAAAGCCCAGCAGCACCAGGCCGTCCAGCCGGTGGCGCAAGGGTGCAGGCCTGGGCCGCCACGCCGCCAGAAGTTGGCTGACTCGCTGGGCGGCGGCCTGGCCTACACCCACCACGTGCATCTCCAGGGGCACCGAAAGGGGCTGGCGCTGCACGCCCCACCGGGTGGGCCGCAAGGCGCGCCGCAGGCCCGCCAGTTCCTGCTCCAGGGGAGCCACCACCATGAGCATAGCCCAGGCCCGCTTAACCCACGCTGAGGCCGCCCTTGTGGGCAGCCCCGGACTTGATAAGGGTAACCCAGTCCCTGGGGGTGGACACCGCCTGAAAGATGGTGGCGGACTCAAAGCCGCAGTGCATCATGCAGTTGGCGCAGCGGGGGTCTTTGCCCACGCCATATTTCTCCCACAGGCTGTCTTGGAACAACTCGTTGACGTCCTGGGCGTGGCTGTCCGCCAGGGGATAGCAGGGCTTGCGCCAGCCCAGCACCGTGTAGGTGGGGTTGGACCAGGCGGTGCACTGGTACTCCCGGCCGCCCCGCAAAAAGTTCAGGTACAGGGGGTTATTGTAAAAGCGCATTCCCGCGGTCTTGGCCGGGTCCAGCAGGTCCCGGAACACCCGGCGGGATTCGTTGCGCGTCAGGAACAGGTCCTGGTCCGGGGCGTCCTTGAAGTCGTAGCCTGGAGAGATCATGGACCCTTCCACTCCCAGGTTTCCGGCAAACCTGAACATCTCCCGCAGGTCTTCCACATCGCTGTTGCGGAACACCGTAGTGTTGGTGCAGACGCGGTAGCCCTGGCTCAGGGCCAGCTCTATGCCTTTAACTGCCTTCTGGAACACGCCCTGCCGGGCCACCGACTCGTCGTGCCGGGCCTCCATACCGTCCAGGTGCACAACCCAACAAAAATACTTGGAGGGCGGCACCTTGGGCAGCACCCGCTCCAGCAGGAGGGCATTGGTGCAGCAATAGACAAAGTATTTCTGCGCCACCAGTTGGTTGATGATTTCGTCAATTTTGGGATGGATGGTAGGCTCACCGCCGGCGATGGACACGATGGGCGCCCCCGACTCTTTGACCGCCGCCAGAGCCGCGTCCACCGGCATAATGCGGTCAATGACGGGGCGGTACTCCCGGATACGCCCGCAGCCCACGCAGGCCAGGTTGCACATCTCCAGCGGCTCCAGCATAGTGACCAATGGAAACCTGCGCCGCCTTTGCAGCCGGTTCTTTACCATGTACCAGGCCAGGCGGAGGGACAGCTCCACCGGCCGTTTTGCCTTTTTCGCCATGTTCTGCCTCAGAGCTTGCGTTAAAAGTCCGGAAATATGTTCCTCTGCGCCCTTCGACAACCTCAGGGCGAGCGGTTTTTGCCCGCTCATGGTGAGTCCTTCGGCTGAAGGATGAGCTTGTCGAACCATGAGTACATACTTTACACACAGGCTCTCAGAACTCGCGCCGGGCCAGGAAGTCCACCAACTGCTCTGCCTCGGCCCGCGCCCAGGGGGGCAAAGTCATGGCAGACAACTCTTGAAGGGCCCGGCCCGCGTTCTCCAGGGTCAGCTGCTGCGAAGTCTGGGGAGCGCCTGACTCTTCCAGCACTTCCAGCACTTCCGCCACGTCAGCTTCGCTTAACTGTTCCTGTTTGTAGATGTCCAGCATCCGGCGGCGGGCCAGGTCTGCGGCATGTTCCAACCCATAGACCACGGGGAAGGACTTCTTGCGGCGCCGGATGTCGTTGCCCACGGCCTTGCCGGTAGTGCCCTGGTCGCCCCAGATGCCCAGATAATCGTCCCGCACCTGGAACACCCGGCCCAGATAGACCCCAAACCGGGCAAAGGCAGCGGCGGCGGCTGGGTCATCAGCACCCAGGGCGGCGCCTGCCTCCAGGGAACAGCGGATTAGCGCCCCAGTCTTGCAGGCAATCATGTGCAGATAGTCCTGGGTGGTTATAGCCGTGCGGGACTCAAAGTCCAGGTCCAGGCACTGGCCCTCAATCATCTCCAGGTAGCTCTCCGTCAGCCGGTGGGACACGCTGAGGGCGGTTTCCGCTGCCACGCCGTAGCGAGTAGTGGACAGCATGGCCAGGTCGCCCAGGCATTGCATGGCGTTGCCTGCCACCAGGGCTTTGGGTTCACCCCACACGGACCAGGCCGTGGCCTGGTGGCGGCGTTCCAGGTCCCGGTCTTGAATGTCGTCATGGAGGAGGGAGAAGTTGTGAATCAACTCCAGGGCCGCGGCGGCTGGCCCGGCGCGGGAAGGGTCGCCGCCCAGGGCTTCGCAGGCAAAGAGACATAAAGTGGGGCGCAGGGCCTTGCCCTGGGACACCGGCTCCGCGGCTGGAGTGCCGTGGCGGTCAACCCACCCCAGGTGGTAGCGCAGGACGGTGTGCAGTTCAAATCCTGGGGTGCCGGGAACCGCACAGGCAAGCTCCTGCTCTACCCATCGCTTGTAGCGGGAGAAGATGGCGGGGAGGGCAGGGCTGGCAATGCGGCTGGCCGCTACGTTGCCTGTATTGTCGCCGGTCATGTCACCCTTCACAAAGTCTGGGCGCAGGAGAATGGGAACATCAGGACGGAAGGGGAACAACATTGCAGAACCCGGTGGCCGGAATGCTAGCAAAGGCCCCAGGGACTGTCAAGGCCAGCACGGTCGCGCGGCAGGGTCGTTTCATTTTCCAGCAGATGCTGGTCGAGTAGTCCCGACGGTGTTGGGACGTATCGAGACCATGTTACTGTTGATTTCGATACGTCCGATAAAATCGGGACTACTCAATTCAATCAACAATGTATTCCTCCAAGCCCGAGAATGAAACAGCCCTGCGTCGCAAGGAGTAACAGCTTCAGGTAGTGTATCAATTAGCCCTTCGTCATTCCGGCGAAAGCCGGAATCCAGTAGAGAATTGTATCTATTCTGTATCTGGACACCGGCGAAGGCCGGTGTGACGAGTTGAGTCCTTAAGCAAACTGATACACTACTCAGCTTCAGTATAGATTTCGGGCCAGTCCGGTGCGGCAAAAGCAGCAGCTAGTCGCCCCGCTTCTGGTAGTTCCGAGCCAGCAGAGAAAAGTCCTGCCCATCCACCAACCCATCGCCGTTAAAGTCCGCCAGCGGGTTAAATGCCGCGTGCCCGCCTTGCCGCCCAAAGCTGGCGCGCAAGGACTGGATATCAACGGCATCCACCAGGTTGTCGCCGTCCAGGTCGCCTGCCGGAGGATGTCTGAAGTGGACTTCTGCGCCTGGCAGCGCAGGCAGCTTTATACCCGCCGCCAGCACCGCCAACGAGCCGGGACGTTGCACCCGAAGGTCATAGAGTCCCGCAGGCAAAAGCGCTGGGCTGAGGTCATCTATTTGAAAAGCCCCTTCTATGTCAGGGTTCACGCCGTGAAACACTGCCAGAGGCGCAGCGGCAGCACCGCTGCGCCACGTCGGGACCGCTCCGGCAGCCCAGAAAGACAGTTCCAACGGCAGCGCAGGGTGATTGCTTGCACTCGAAGGAGTGCCCACACGTCCAGACAAGGTTGCGGGCGGCACTGCCGGGTCCACCTCCACCACCGCCAGCGGAGCGCCTGGGCCATCCTGCTTCAGCGTAGTCAAGCCCCCCCGATGCCTCCAGGGCCACTACTTGCAGGGCGGCAGGGCCGTTCTTCAAGTTGAAGCCGACCACGCCTTTGCCGATACTCCGCAGAGTTATGCGCCCCAGGACTATCTTACCCTGGTGGGCCAATGGTGCAACCCCAAGAGGCTCCTGCCCCGGCTGGAAGCCCAGCAGAGTGACGGCGTAGTCCAGCCTACCGGACTGGGCATCGTACTGATTTTGCACGGTGAAGTACTGGCCGCCAGCCTCAGCCCCTGGACTCGCCAGGGACTGCAACCCCTCCAGGGCCAGTACTGGGTCTCCCTGCTCCTGCACAGGTTGCCCATTCCCAGGGGGAATGACCAACTCCACGGCTGCGGCGGGGTCAATATCCAGGTGCAGTTCCCAGGCTACCAGGGGCAACACCGGCCGGCCGGAGTCCTGATAGACCAGGTCCAGGCCTACTTCCTGGCCGGGCAGCAATTTCATTTCCTGCTGACAGGGAGTTACCTGGGCGCGGCAGAGGGTCAGGGAAACGGGCGCGGCGTGGACTGGGCGGGAGAGAGGCAGGGCCAGGAACAACGAGGCGAAGGCCAGTCCAAGAGCGGCTGCTCGAATGAGAAATCCTCCCTGCGCCCCCCTTTTTAAAGGGGGGTTGGGGGGATTTTTGCAAAGGGAGGTTGGGAGGATTTCCTGTTGGCCAGCATCCTGCCTTCCGCTCCAGCTCCCCGGGGAATTTAGTGCTTATGTCCTTGGGGGTTAAACTGGTGGTCGTCGCAGGCCACCCACCGGGAGCCGTCCTCAAAGAACTCCTTCTTCCAAATGGGAACGGTCTCTTTCAGCCGGTTAACAATCTCGTGACAGGCCAGGAAAGCCTCTTTGCGGTGGGGCGAAGCCACCGCCACCACCAGGCTAATTTGCCCAATGTCCACCACGCCGGTGCGGTGGGCAATGGCGATGTCTTCCACACCGAACTCGGCTTTGATTTCCTGGCAAATTTCAGCCAGCTTTTTGCAGGCCATGCTTTCGTAGGCCTCGTACTCAAGGCGCACCACCTTTTTGCCCTCGGAGTAGAGGCGGGTGGTCCCCAGGAAAGTTACCACCGCGCCGTTGGTGTCCTTGCAGACCTGGGCGGTGATTTTCTCCGGTTCCAGGGGCAGGTCAGTTATTTCAATCATGCCCGCTTTTATCACGCGCTAACCTCCGCTGACCGGCGGGATAAGGCAAATCTCGTCGCCAGGGCGCAGCTTCTTATCGGAAGAGGCATATTCGGTGTTGACTGCCACCACGATATTGACCCCGGGCGGGGCCAGCCGGGGGAACCGGCGGCGCACCTCCCGGACCAGGTCAGCCACCGTGGCCTCCTCCGGAAGCTGCACCGTGTCCGTGCTCCGGCCGGCCCGTTCCCGGTACAGGGCAAAGAATCTTACGTTCAGCTGCATGGGGTTATTATAGACTACTGAGCAGTATCGCAGCATCAGGCTTATAGCGTGACGTCTCTTGCTTCGACAAATCAGTTGGGGCGAGGCCAGCCTCACCCCTAACAATGTGGGACGCAGCAAGCAGCGCCCCTGCGCCGCCCCCGCTATCCGTATACTGGCAGCAGCATGTTTCTGTCCACGGCCCAATATCGTAAAATAGCGAGGCACACGGCAGCCCAGTTATAACACCGGGAGTTGTTTATGCCCATTATTGACCACCACCAGGCCCCGGAAGTGCCCTGGCGACCCGGCTACCGCAAGTGGGACATTGCCGGAGCCGCCCAGGGCGTGACCAGCACCTTCAACATCAGCACCGCCCGGACCGGGGCGGGAGCGCCCATACACACTCACAACGTGGACGAGATTATCGTAGTTATGGAGGGCGCCCTGGAGGTGAGCATCGCCGGAGAGACCTACACCGTGGGGAAGGACCACACGGTGGTAGTGCCGCCCGGCGTAGCCCACGGCTTCAAAATTGTCAGCGCCCAGGATGCCCGCATCATGGTATTCTTTCCGGCCCTGGATCCCTACTCGGAAAAGCACACGCACTACATGGAAGGGAGCAGGCCCCCTTCAGTTAAAGCATGACCACTCCTGCCCCTGACAAGAACCTGTTCCACCAGGGCGACCTGGCCTTGCTTATTGACCGCAAGGCACGCCGGTACATGCTTACCCTGGCCCCTGACCAGATATTTCACAGCCACCTGGGGCGGCTGCCTCACAATCTGCTGCTGGAGCACAGCGTGGGCGGCTGGTACCGCACCGACCGGGGCCACACCCTGCTGGCAGTACGGCCTACCCTGGGCGACGTGGTGCGGGAGATGCCGCGCGGCCCGCAGATTATCTACCCCAAGGACCTGGGCAACATCATAACCCTGGCGGACATTTTCCCCGGCGCCACAGTGGTGGAGGGCGGCCTGGGTTCCGGCTCGCTGACGGCGGCGCTGCTGCGGGCCGTGGGCCCGGCGGGCCGGGTTATCACCTACGAAATTGAGGAGTCGGTGGCGCCTCGCGCCGTCAAGAACATCCAGCGATTGGTGGCCGATGCCTCCAACCACACAGTTAAAATTGGCGACATCTACCAAGGCATTGCCGAGAAACAGGTGGACCGCATCGTGCTGGACGTGCCGGAGCCGTGGCAGGTGGCAGCCCACGCCGGAGACGCCCTGGTCATGGGCGGCATCCTACTCAGCTTTTTGCCTACCATCCTCCAGGTGCACCAGTTGGTCTTGGCCTTGCAAAAGGACGGGCGGTTCCAACTCATCGAGACGGTGGAGACGCTGCTGCGTTCCTGGCAAGTCACCGAGCGCAGCGTGCGGCCCGCCCACCGCATGGTGGCCCACAGCGGGTTTCTGGTCACGGCGGTGCGCTGCCAGCCACGGGTTATTGGCACTGCCTCCAATCCGCTGCCCGCACCCGTCCTTCGACAAGCTCAGGACGAGCGGCCTGGTTCAGCTCATGGCGAACAGTTTGGCTCCGCTCATGGTGAGCCTGTCGAACCAAGAGCGGAAGCGGATTTGGAGGAGGACTCTGATGGACGTGATGGATAGGGACCAGACGCTGGAGTTCATCCGCCGCCACGTGAAGACCGACATGCTGATGAAGCATCTGTTCACCGTGGAGGCGGCTATGCGCGGGTACGCCCGCAAACACGGCGAGGATGAGCACCGCTGGGGCATTGCCGGGCTGCTGCACGACTTTGACTGGGAGATTTGCCCCACCCCAGAGTCCCATCCCACCTTTGGGGCGGACTTGCTGCGGCAGCACGGCTACCCTGAGGACATTGTCCGGGCAGTACTGACCCACGGCGACCACACCGGCATCCCCCGCCAATCGTTAATGGAGCACACCCTGTACGCCGTGGACGAGCTTTCCGGCTTCATCCGCGCCGTGGCCCTGGTGCGGCCCTCCAGGAACCTGGACGAGGTGACGCCCCAGTCGGTGCGGCGCAAGATGAAGGACAAAGCCTTTGCCCGGGACGTGAACCGGGAGGATATCATCAAAGGCGCGGCGGAGCTGGGGCTGGACTTGGATGCTCACATTGCCTTTGTGGTGGAAAGCATGAAGCCCGTGGCGGAGCAGATTGACCTGCGCACGGGGACTGGGTGAGGGAGAATTCCCCATATCATAAATATATGCGTCATCAGTTTGATAAAACACAAATGATTCATGTACTTGAAGACTTCCTGCGCCTATTTGGTGAATATACTAATGCAGTTCACCAAAAGAATGAGCTTGAAAAGGCACACAGGCGTGGTGAGTTACAAAGGGTTACAGACCCTCCAACAAGCCAATCCGAGTTATCCCAATTGCCAAACCCAACCGAGTTTCTTGAGGAATTACGGCCTTGCCCAAAAAGTATGGATTTCGATAGTCAGTAACGTTTTGCATACAATTATTGTCACCCTGAGTCCCGATTGCATCGGGACTCAGAATGACATTTTGGGTAAAGCCGAGGAATTACGCAAGCGATGTGCAGACCTTCTCAATGCTCCAGGTAATTACGACAGAGTAGTTAGGGAAGCAACCACGATTCTTGAGAGTCGTATCCGGAGCCGCCCGCCCATTGAAGTTTTAGCCAAAGCAATTCCTAACTCCTCTGAACGACAAGGGGAGAATCTGGTAAATAAGCTAACGAATCCGGACAATCCTATGCTTTCGATAAGCAGTGACAAGGCGGTAAGAATTGCCTTCCGAAACATGCTTGTGGGAGTAGTCTCATACCTCAGAAATCCTTACCACCACCGGTTGGACGACACAACTGAATGGTCCTGGACGTGGTCTACGGTGGGGCTGATAGATAAACTGCTGACAGACATAGGTAATTGTGTATTAAACACGAACTGATGTCAAAGTCTTTATGCCGCCTGAGTCCATCCCCCGCCGGCCAGCCGCAAATGCCGGGGCGTCAACATCGGCACAGGCAGGTCCTCAACCAACTCCCGCGCGGTGTCTGCCGGAGTAAATCCCCACAGTTCCGGCTGCCCCACGTTCTTGCCCTGAACTAGCGCCTTGAAGCCCCCCAGGCCGCCAGGTCCGGCCAAGGCCGCCAGCCCGGCCTGGCTGGCCCGCAACTCCTGCCGGGGCAAGCCCAGCGAGGCAAGGCGGCGCTGGAAATCCCCCAGCCCCAGGTTTTCCAGGAACTGGCCCTGGGTGGTGAAGCCCAGCGGCTGCAAACCGGCTCGGCGTCCGGCATTGACTACCGAGGTGAAGTCCACCTGGGCGGTGATGTCCTGATGCCCAATGCGCCGCAGGGGAGCGTCGGTCTGGACGTGCTGGTAGTAAGTCACCAGCGTGCCCCGGGGCCGCCGCTCCGCGGAATAAAGCTCTTGCGCCGGATGCCCGTAGTCAATGGTCAGCACAAACCCGGCGTCCAGAGCGGCGGCGCCCTGGCTAGCCCAGTCCTCCAGCCCCAGGTTGATTTCAGCAATCTGGCCCTCAGCCAGCGCGATGCCTAACTCGGACAGCCGGGTTGCCAGGCGGGAGGTGGAAGGCTCGCCAGCAATAATTGCCAGAGCGTCACCTTGCAGGGTTACATAATTTTCCCGCAGCTTGCCTTGCTGGCAGGTCACCTGGTGCACCGGAAAGGCATCCAGCAACTCGTTGGATAAGATGCAACCCTTGAGATGACGCAGGGGGATGCCATCAGAAGTAAGGCGAGTAACTGACGGAAAGCCCTGGACATTGATCAGGACACTGTCCTGCCCATTGTCCATCCGACGGTCCAGGCAGACGTAGCGCAGACTGCGGCCAAAGGCGGCAGGCAGTTGCTGCGCAGCGGCGAGGATGTCCCGGCAAAGCTGGCCGCCGCCTGCGCCCGGCTCCGCCACGGTGAAGGGGTTGGGCCGGTCCAGCAGCAGCCACATCTGGTAAAGCTGCACCGCCAGCAGCGCGCCAAAAGCGGGATGGACTAACGGGCTGGTGTAGTAGTCGCCGGAGGGGCCAATGGGGTTGCGGGACAGGTAGTAGCCGCCCCGAGGCCAGAACAGGGCCACGTCCATGAACTCAGCGAGGGTGATGGCCCCCTGGGACTGGATGCGGCGGCAAATTTCAGCTTCGGGAGTCATGGTAGCCGTCAATGGGACGCCGCCTTACATCCGCCTCAGAAGTTCGTCGTACTCTGCGTGTGACCCAATCCAGAACCAGAGTAACTCCCCTTCTTGCTCCACCGCCAAAGCTCGGTAATGTAGCCCCACGCGGATTGACCAGAATCGCCCCATTTTCTTGAACTGCAAAGAGGGGTGCCGCGGCTCTTGCCTCAGCAATCCGTAGCATCGGTCTGCCAAGCGTTGGATTTCAACGGGTAGCTGATGCTAGCTACGCCAGAAACGTGGCGTTGCTCTGTGCCTCACAGGGGGTTGGTGCGGCCCTGGCTGAAGTCTTGGAGCGCTTCGTCAGCTAAGATATCCAGACGCCCAGAAGCCACATCTCGTTCCAGTTGCTCATCCCAGACCTGCCAGTCAAACTCAGCGAACCAGGTGCGGAAGACAGCCAGGTCGTCGGAGGAGAGTTGGGCTACCGCTTCCTTGATTTCCTCAATAGTAGTCATGCCTACAGCTCCACAGCTTATGCCACCGTGTACGCTGGTGCAAGGGTGTTGTTGTGCCTGAACTGGGCCCAGATGATGGGGCCTTGCTCCCCGATGCGAGGGCGGATTTCAGCTTCGGGGGGTTATGGAGTCAGGTTCCAGTGAGGGGAGAGATTGTTAGAACGGGGATTATATACTTGACGCCAGGACTATGCCTGCTTCAGAGAATCAAGTCGTAGCTAGCCATGCATGAAGTATGGCTTTGCCCAAAATGTCATTCTGAGTCCCGATTGCATCGGGACGAAGAATCTAAAATCCTGGCATTTTAGACCCTTCGTCCTTCAGCCGAAGGACTCAGGGTGACAATAATTGGCTGCAAAACGTTACTGACCATCGAAATCCATACTTTTGGGGCAAGGCCCATGAAGTATATAAGCCCCAGTTAAATCTACCGCCGCTGGCTAATGGGCACGTACTGCAGGTCCATGGGGCCGGTGTACTCCAGCAAGGGCCGGATGAGGATGTTGTCCTTGTACTGTTCCAGGCATTGGAGCGTCCAGCCGGGGATGCGGCCCAGGGCAAAAATGGGGATGAACAGGTCGTCGGGGATGCCCAGCAGATAGTAAATGGACCCAGCGAAGAAGTCTACGTTGACGAAGATGCCCTTCTTGCGGTAGGGCACCATCACATTCTCTTCCACGTAGGTGAGAATCTGGAACCATTTGGGCTGGCCCACCTTCTCGCCCAGGGCCTTGGAGCGCTCCCGCAGGTGTCTGGCCCGGGGGTCCTCCGCCTTGTATACCCGGTGGCCAAAGCCCATGATGCGTCCGCCGCTTTCCAGAATCTTGCGGCAATACTCTTCCGCATTTTCCGGCTGGCCAATATCCTCGGCCATCTTCATCACTTCTTCCGCCGCGCCGCCATGCCAGGGGCCTTTCAGCACGCCCACGCCGGTCACCACAGCCGAGTGCAGGTCGGAGAGCGTAGAGGCAGTTACCCTGGCGCCAAAGGCCGAGGCGTTGGCCCCGTGCTCCGCGTGCAGGATGAAGTCTACGTCCAACAGCTTGACAGTCTCTTCGTCGGGCATTTCGCCGAAGAGCATGTACAAGAAGTTGCCCGCATGGTTAAGGTCGGCATTAGGGGCCACCGGCTCCAGCCCCTGGCGCAGACGGTGGTGGGCCGCCACCAGGGTGGGCCCCATGGCCGTCAACCGGATGCCCTTGCGCAGAGTGGCTTCCGGAGAGTTGTCGTTTACGTCGGGGTCAAAGGCCGACAAGGCAGAGATGCCGGTGCGGAGGGCATCCATGGGATGACTGGCCTTGACCAAGTCCAACACCTGGATTACTTCGTCGGGGATGCGGCGGTTGGCCCGCAAAGTGGCATCAAAGCTGGACAATTCACGGCGGGTGGGCAGCTTGCCATTGAGGAGGAGGTAAACCACTTCTTCAAAAGTGGACTTTTCCGCCAGGTCGTGGATATTATAGCCACGATAAAGCAGTTTTCCTTCCTGGCCGTCAATAAAGCTGGCCGTGGTGGTGTCCAGATAGACATCCTTGAGTCCCTTGTAGATCTGGGGAGCCATCAACTGCCTCCTTCCCCTGGTTCCCCCAGCGGCCGTGGTATGAGCCGCAGCCCCAACCGCCCAAGGGCGGAATGAGACTTGCAATAGTTTATCTGAACATTGTGTGAACCTGGGGGATGGGGCCGATTGTAGCATCAGCCCATAGGGGTGTCAAGAAAAGGCGTAGCTAGCGCAGCTATGAGAGGATCCTGAGAGAGTTGGCTCAAGAAATGCAGTTTGGGGTAGTCCTGCCCAACGCAGGCCCACTGGCGGATCCCGCCGCCCTGATCACCCTGGCCCAGCAGGCCGAAGCCCTGGGATTTCATGGTATCTTCCTCAGCGACCACCTGGTGCTGCCCCTGGAGCCACAGTCTCACTACCCGTACCGCTCCGATGGCGCGTTTCCACTGCGCCCCTCCGACCCGGTGCTGGAACCTGTCACGGCGTTGAGCTATTTGGCGGCGGTCACCCGGCAGGTGCAACTGGGGTTCAGTGTCCTGGTGCTGCCTTACCGGCACCCAGTGCTTACGGCCAAGATGCTCACTACCCTGGACCAGTTCTCCGGCGGCCGGTTAATTCTGGGCGCAGGAGCGGGCTGGATGGCAGAAGAGTTTCTGGCATTGGGGGTTGATTACACCCGCCGGGGCAGGCTGACGGACGAACACCTTCAAGTATTGCGGGCCATGTGGACTCAGGAAAGACCGAGATTTAGCGGCCAGTATTATCAGTTAGATGGAATTGCTTCCAGCCCGCGCCCGGCGCAGCAGCCCCACCCGCCCATCTGGACCGGCGGCACGTCCCCGGCGGCTTTGCGCCGTGCCGCGCGTCTGGCCGATGGCTGGCATGGCATCCGCATGACACCGGCACAGATTGCGGATGTCCGGCAGGAGCTGGGGCTGTTGCTGCGGAAGCAAGGCAGGCTGGACATGGATTCTTTTCAGATATCTTTGCGGGCTGGCTTGGACATAACCACGGACAACTTGGCAGAGCCGCGTCTGCCCCTGCGCGGCTCTCCTGCGCAGGTGGCCGCAGACGTGGCCCAGTACCGGGACGCCGGGCTGGACTACTTGGTGGTGGAACCCCGGGCCGCCAACGTGCCGGACTTTAGCAGACAGATGCAACATTTCAGCCAGGAAGTTTGGACACTGCTGTAGCCCAGGATTGGACAACCGTGTAGCGACGGGTAAAATAGACCTTGCGCAGCGCGGAGGGATGGCCGAGTGGACGATGGCGGCGGTCTTGAAAACCGTTAATCCTTCGGGGTTCGTGGGTTCGAATCCCACTCCCTCCGCCACAATAACAGGCGGTAATGTATCAGTTTACCCCAGGACTCGACTCGACGCACCCCGACAAGTCGGGGTGCCCAGATGCTCACATGAATTATGTATTCCACTGGATTCCGGCTTCCGCCGGAATGACGAACGGCGCATTGATGCACTACCTAGCAAGCATTACCGCAGCCCGATTTCTTTGAGAGCTTGTGTTAAAAGTCCCTCCCAAATAAAGGGAGGATAGGTGGGGTTGGACGCCCCCCTCTATCTCCCCCTTGGCAAGGGGGAGAAAACTTACTTTTGACACAAGCTCTGAGAAGGCTGTTTCCGGCATTACCACCCCCGGCAGCCATTGCCAGCAGGGAGCCACCATATGGGCAAGAAACACATAGTTTTGATTCATGGCCGTTCCACCAAGCCTGCCGAAGCTGAAAAGAACCGCCTGGTGCGCTGGGGCGCTGACCGCTGGCCTGGAACGGGTTGACGTGCCAGCGGCGGATAAGTTCCGCACTGGGGAAGTGGCCTTCACACTGGCTTACTATGGCGACATCAATAACCGGATAATGCTGGAGGCCGAGCCGCACCGCAAGGATTTTATGCGCGACCTGGACGGCCAGCGGTACGAGCCGGACGGGTCCTACGACCAGGATATGGCAACCCTGGTTGCCAGGCCCACCGAACGTAACACCAGGGAAGAGTACCGTTCCCTCCTGGACCAGTACACCGACCGCCAGTATTGGGACGAACTGGCCAGAATAATGAGCCCCATTGCCTTTGGCAGCGGCCTGAGCGAGAGGGGAGCCAAAAAGCTATTGCCCGACCTGGCCGCCTACTTGACCAGCCGCGTGGTGGGGTCCGAAATCCGCGACCGCCTCCAGCGGCCGCTAAAGCAAGCCTTGCTGGACGGCGACGAGGTATGCCTGGTGTCCCATAGCATGGGCTGCATAGTCTCCTACGACGTGCTCTGGAAATTCTCCCGCATGAGCGAGTACCGGGAAGTCCGGGACCATAAAGTATCCCTCTGGCTTACCCTGGGCAGCCCTCTGGGAGATGCGTGGGTCCAGGACAATCTATATGATTCGGACGAGCCGGAGGATGGCAAATACCCCAACAACATTGGCCGGTAGGTGAACATCGCAGCCCATGATGATTACGTGGCCCACGACGGCAGCATCAAAGACGATTTCAAGGAGATGTGGCGAGGACATGACCCTCGAATTGCGGGAGACGACGTAGAAGATGTCCCCCGCATCTACACCTTCTGGGTCGGCAACGGCGCCTGCAATCCCCACAAGCTTTACGGGTATCTGAACCATCCCACGGTTGCAGCCAGGCTGGCCCAGTGGATTAACGCCTGAGCCAACGGGGCCTGCCCTGGCCCTTTGGCCCGACCGGAGATTGCCAATGACTCCAGTGACTCCAGAGGATATCCTGGCGACGCACATTCCTCCGGTGGTGGACTTGGCCCAACGCCTGCGGGAAGTAATATCTCAGGCAGAGCCAGAGGCGCGGGAAGCCGCCTATCCTGGATGGCACGCCATTGGGTACCGCCACCGGGAAGCCGGCTATTTTGCGGGATATTCCCTTATGCTGACCACATCAAGCTTTACTTTGAATACGGCCGGTTTCTCCCGGATCCGCAACGCCGCTTGCAGGGTGATGGCCGCCAAACCCGTTACCTGGTCATTGAGTCTGGCGCCGATATTGAGCCTGACTACATTACCCAACTGGTAAGGGACAGCATTGCGCTGAAAAGTGACGTGGCCCGCACCAACAAGCGGCCCCGCCGTTCTGGATGAACGCGGTGCGCCATGTGTCTGGGCCTTAGCATTCTCACCATAGCCGTCGGGGCGCACCTGCGTGTGCGCCCCGACAGTAGTGGGTCAATTAGTTTTTCGTCATTCCGGCTGAAGCCGGAACCAGCAGTACGCCTTGGCCACACCTGTATCTGGGCACCCAGACAAGCCGGGGTGACCATTCCCCCTAAAATAAGTCCACTGGTAATGCGGGTTCTCCGATAGAATCTACAAAGCTAAGGAGAGCTCGACATGAAAAGCAGCCGGTTCACCGAGGAACAAATCATCGGGATTCTGAAACAGGGGGAAGCTGGGGTAAAGGTTCTGGACCTGTGCCGCCAGCACGGGATTTCTGACCATACCTACTACCGCTGGAAATCCAAGTACGGGGGG
>Ga0194131_10000465_pt1 | contig 68357 bp, 60 predicted proteins | sample TA2KigO120mmetaG_FD_148631 | JGI IMG/M metagenome (GOLD analysis project Ga0194131, IMG submission 148631) | Freshwater microbial communities from Lake Tanganyika, Tanzania - TA2015053 Kigoma Offshore 120m | ecosystem: Environmental > Aquatic > Freshwater > Lake | place: Tanzania: Lake... | reverse complement strand
TGGCCTTCCACTTGTAGAACGTGGCGCTGCTGATCCCATGCTTGCGGCAGACATCGGCGGTCTTCGCCCCGGCCTCCTGCTCCCGCAAAATCCCGATGATCTGCTCTTCCGTGAAACGGCTCGGCTTAATGTCCATCCCCTTCCAGGGTGATGGACTCTACCTATTTTTGGAGGAGTTCTTGGGGCTCAGGTCAATGCACGTGTCGGAGAGTGAAAGGCAAAGTACCAAGGAAGATTAGCCAATGAAACCGCAGTTAGGCGGTCATTGGGTCAATTCTGCGAATAAATCCGGCTGGAAAGATCGGCAAATCAAACAAAATTGAGGGGTGTGTCCCCCTGGCACCACCGGGTGGGAAGCCGCCCGTTTCCTGCCCTCACATCGAGGGCAGGAGCTTCAGCGCGGGCACGAACTTGCCGATCAGTGTGGGCGGCCAGGGCACAGCCATGAAGTAGTCGAACACGATGTAGATCGAGAGGGTCAGCACCGACGCATAGGTCAGGACGAGGCTCCAACGCTCCTTGCCCTCGATCCGCATGAACACGATGACGAAGATGAAGGCGGTCGGGATCAGTCCGATCACCGACATAACCGCCATGAACGCCAGCAGGTAGCCGAAGAATATCCCCGCGCGGGTCACGACCTCGCGCATCGGCAGATGGCCGGTGTCCGAAGTGATGTCCATGTGAATGGCGTCGCCTTTGCCGGATTCGCCATGACCGGCGGCAGCGGCCTTGGGCTCCGGCCTGCGGCACATGTCGTTGAACAGGCTCAGCGTGATCACCGTGAGAGCCAGGGTGCCCACGACGAGCGGAACGAGCTTTGCGCTGAAGTGCCAGGGGAGGGCCGCAATCACCAGCGCGGCGATGACGCAGAAGTAGAAAATCGTGAACAGCTGCGAATACTGGAACCGGGGGGCGCCGAAGCTCGACGCCAGGTTTCGGACCCCGCCCTGGCGGCGAATGTCCTGCAGGAGCGGTCTGATGACGCCGATAATCGCGATCGCGAGCAGGATCGCCACGACCGGACGCCACAGCCAGCTGAACCCGTAGCGCTCGATCGAGATGAACATGTAGCGTTCGATCGTGTCGCCGAGCACGAGGCCAAGCACCAGCGGCGGGCGCGGCCACTTGTTCTGTTTCATGACCCAGCCGAGCACGCCGAACATCAGCAGCGCGATCAAGTCGCCCCAGTTGCGCGAGGCCTCGAACGCGCCGATGTAGACCACACCCAGAACGGCGGGCAGGATCAGCGTGTAGCGCAGCGTCGCGAGCTTCGCGAACTGCGGGCTGAACGCGTAGCACAGCCCCGCGCCGACGATATTCGCCACCGCGATCGACCACACCATCGTGTAGGTGATGTCGAGGTGCTTGGTCAGCATGTCCGGGCCCGGCACCAGGCCGTGGATCAGGAACGCGCCGAGCAGGACCGCCATGCTGGCACTGCCGGGAACGCCGAAGGCGACCGTCGGCACCAGCGCGCCGCCCTCCTTGGCGTTGTTAGAGCTCTCGGACGCGATCACGCCGCGCACGTCGCCCTTGCCGAATGTCTGCGAGGCGCCTTTCTCGGTTTTGAGCGCGTGGCCGTAGGCGAGCCAGTCGATCACAGAACCGCCGATGCCCGGGATGGCGCCGACGCCGCCGCCGATCCAGGAGCAGCGCAAGATCAGCCACCAGTTCTTCAGGCAGTCTTTCACGCCCTGCAACTGGCCCCGGTAGATCGCAGCCTTGTCGATCTGCTTGGAGATTGCGGTGCGCCCGATCAGCAGGTCGCACAATTCCGGCAGCGCAAAAATTCCGAGCAGCACCGGGATCAACGGCAGGCCGTCCCACAGGTAAAGCGTTTCGAACGTCCAGCGCAGCGTGCCGGTCTGTGGATCGGAACCGATCATCGCGATCATGATGCCGAGGCAGGCGGCGGCGACACCGCGCAGCGGCGCGCTGCCGGACAGCACGGCAACCATGGATATGCCTAGAATCGCGAAGGCAAGCAGCTCCGGCGATCCGAGGTAAAGCATGATCGGTCGCAGAAACGGGATCGAGATCGCGAGCAGCAGCGCGCCGAATATGCCGCCCATCAGCGACGACATGTAGGACGCACTGAGCGCGCGTCCGGCTTCGCCGTTTTTGGCCATCGGGAAGCCGTCGAGGACCGTTGCCGCGGACGCGGCGCCTCCAGGCACGCCGAACAGCACCGCGGGTATCGGGTCGCCGGTCGATACGGCGGCGGCCAGGCCCAAAAGCAGCGCGAAGGCCGAATAGGGATCCATGCCGAAGGTGAATGGCAGCAGCATCGCAATGCCGGTGATGCCGCCGATGCCGGGCACGATCCCGAGCACCAGCCCCATCAGGCAGCCCGCGGCGAGCAGCAGCAGGCGGTGCGGCTCGATCAGTGCAAAGAACGCTTTGCCCGCGGCCGAGGCCATGAAGACGGCTTCGTTGGCGACGACTTCCATGGTCACCAACCCTCCGGCCGGAACGCACGCGAGATATCGGCCGCAACGGCGCTGCAAATCGCACCGCCGCGGCCGGCCATGCTGCGCCGCACGCAAAACTCCAGGGGCATCGGCATCATCCCGCAATCGCCGGCCGGCGTCGGGGATCGTTCATGATCGTCGTCCCCGTTCCCCAGCCGCCGCCGGGAGGGTTTCAGGCGACATAGCCGCTGTCAACTGCGCCGAAACCACATTGGGCGGTGCGGTTTCGGCCCGTTCGAGGACGCGCTAGGCTTGCGCAAGCCGCCTGCCAACCCCGCGACACCGGGACGCACATTGGCGGCCGTCGCCTGCCGGGAATGGCGGTGCAGCAACCCTTTCGGTGGAGCCCATGATCGATTTCTACGGTTTGACCAGCCCGAACGTGCAGAAGATTTTCATCATGCTCGAAGAGACTGGGCTGCCCTACAAATTCATACCCGTCGATGTGTGGGCGAGCGAGCAGCACAAGCCCGAATTCGCCAGGCTCAATCCGAACAAAAAGATTCCCGTCATCGTCGACCGCGAGGGCCCGGGCAGCAAGCCGTATACGGTGTTCGAGTCCGGCGCGATCCTGATGTATCTCGCCGAGAAGACCGGCAAGTTCCTGCCGAAGGACATGGCGAAGAAGTACGACGTCATCCAGTGGCTGATGGTCCAGGTCTCCGGCGTCGGGCCGGCGTTCGGCAATTTCACGCACTTCAACCTGTTCGCGCCCAAACCCGGCAACGAGTATTCGTTTAGCCGCTACAGGTCCGAAATGCTGCGGCTTTACGATCTGCTCAACGAGCGGCTCGGCCAGGCGAAGTATCTCGGCGGCGACGAATACTCGATCGCCGACATGGCGACGTTTCCCTGGACGCGCCAGCACCAGGCGCAGGGCGCCAAGATCGACCAGCTTCCGAACTTCAAGCGCTGGTTCGAGGAGCTGTCGGCGCGGCCTGCGGTCAAGACCATGATCGCCAAGCAGGCCGACATCAAGTCGAGCCGCGAGACTGCAACCGACGACAACAAGGACCGTTTCTTCAACCGCGGCAAGTACGCGAGAGCATGACGGTGATGCGATGAGCGGCGAAGCGGCGCATTCGGGAATTTTTGGCGGATCGAGGCGAAGGTTCCTGTGCGCGCTGCCGGCGCTTCTTGCGGCTACGCTGTCGCCGCTCGGCGCCTCGGCGCAGGACAGCTATCCCTCGCGCCCCATCACGCTGATCGTACCCTATGCCGCGGGCGGCTCGATCGACCTGATCGCGCGTATTCTCGCCGAAGGGCTTGCGCCGCGCTTGAAGCAGACCGTGGTGGTCGAGAACAAGCCCGGCGGCAACGGCACCGTCGGCATCCGCGAGGTCGTGCGCGCGAGCCCCGACGGTTACGTGCTGCAGATGGGTGCGCTCGGCGCCAATGTCACGCCGGCCGCGGTGCAGGCCAACTATCCGTTCGACCCATTGCGCGACTATGTGCCGGTCTCGGTCGTCGCGGAGTGGTCGGCGGTGCTGACGATCAAGCGCGACCTGCCGCCCAACACGCTTTCGGAGTTCGTGGCCTACGCGCGGGCCCGGCCGAATGCGCTCAACTTCGGCACCACCGGCTTCGGCAGCTTCGCCCACCTCGTCAGCGAAGTGTTCATGCAGCGCACCGGCTTGCAGATGCAGCATGTTCAGTACAAGGGCGGCTCTCAGGCGACCACGGACCTGCTCGCCGGCACGATCGACGCCCACATGATGAGTTCGCCGGTGGCCGCCGGGCAGGCGGAGAATCCGCGCGTGAAGATGCTTGCGGTCGCAAGTCCGCGGCCGTTGCCGTCGCTGCCCAAGGTCCCGACCATGGCCGCGGCAGGCGTCGAGGGCGTCGACCAGACCTCGTGGCTTGCGTTGTTCGGCCCGGCAGGACTGCCCGATCGGGTGCGCGACCGCCTGGCCCAGGAAGCGGTCGCGGTGGCCCGGGATCCGGAATATCAGGCGAAGTTTCGCAAGACCGGCATGGAACCGGTCGGGCTCGATGCGGCCGCGACGGCACAGTTCTACCGCAAGGAAGTCGTACACTGGTTCGAACTCGTCCGCACCCGCGGCCTGGCTCAGAAGCAAAATTGAGGCGCAGCCGTTATCTTGCGGCGGCCACGCGCAGTTGCGGCTGCGGTTCGGCGTCGCCGGCCTTGAAGTCGGCGACGCGTGGCTCGCGCAGTTCGACCGGCGGCTGGTTGCGGCCGCCTCCGTCCGGTCCACGCAGCAGGCGCGCGTGCTCTTCGTAGTCACGCGCAATGGCTTCGAATTTTCGCGCGATGGCAGCCGACGTGCAAATGCGTGCAATGCGGCGGCAGCGCGCGGCCTGTTCCAACAGCGTCCGTTCGTCGGTCATGAGGTCCCCCTTCTCGGCGAACGCATCTTGAACGAAAACGTTGCGCTGGCGCGGCGGCGGCGGATTAATGTGACGGGCGTATTTAACGGGCGGTTAGAGCGAACGAAGACTTACGGCACCGTTCGCGTAAGCCACTGAATTTTCAACGGCGGCGTCGAAGCGCGGCGTCGCAGATATCCCCGCAGTGCTGTGGACATCTCGCATTGGGGACGATCCGGGCGCTCGGACGCGCGCGGGAAAATACGCCGCTGACTTGGAGAATAGGTCCGCTACGCCGCGGCGATTTCCGTCACCGGCTGCTTGTACTCGCGCAGCCGCGGCAGGACTTCCTTCGAGAACATCGTCAGGTTGGAGACGGTGTCCTCGTGCGACAGGAAGCCGGCATGGCCCATCATCAGGAAATTGCCCATGCCGCCGCAGTATTCGGTGAACTGGACGATCTGATCGTACACCTGGTCGGGCGTGCCGCAGAACATGATGCCGGCGTCGATCAGGTCCTGCACGCTGCCGTGATGCATGTTGATGCCGCGGCCGTCCTTGGTGTAGCTGCGCGGCGCGGACTCACCGCGCAGCATGCGGGCGTTGTCCTGCACCGAAAGAAAGCCCGGCGGATTGCGGAACGGGCGGTGCACGATCGCCGAGGTCCGGAGGTAGCCGGCGACGAATTCGGCGCGGCGGCGCGCTTCGGTTTCGTTGTCGGCAACCGCGACGAGGCCGAGGTAACCGAAACGGTCGGCCGGCGCGGGCCGGCGCCACTTGGCCTGATAGGCCTGCCGGTAGGCATCGTACACTGGGCGCGTCGCGTAGCCCGAGCCGAGCGTGGCGATGACATAGCCCTTCTCGCCCAGAACGCGCGCTTGCGTGGTGCTGCCGGTGGTCGACCAGATCGGCGGATGCGGCTGCTGCACCGGCCGCGGCCAGATGTTGACCTGCCGGTAATGGAAATACTCGCCTTCCCAGTTGAACGGCTCGTCGTGGCTCGACATCGCCTTGATGATGAAGTCGTGCGCCTCCCAGAACCGGTCCATGACGCCGACCGGGTTCTGGTTCGAGGCCGGGAATTCGAACGGAACGCCCTTGATGAATCCCATGTCGAGCCGGCCGCGCGATATCACGTCGATGGTGGCGAGTTCTTCTGCCTCCCGCAGCGGGTCGGGGCGGTGGCCGATCGGATAGCCGAGCACGAGCAGCCGCGCCTTTTTGGTTTGCCGCGCCAACACCGAGAGCCCGACTATCACCGTCGACGACATGCAGGTCGCGGTCTGATGATGCTCATTGAGCATAATGTTCAGACCAAGCTCGTCGCACAGCAGCAACTCGTCGTAGTAGCGGTGGAACAGGTCGCCCGCGATCTTCGGATCGAGCTTGCGGTTCGGCAGGATGACGCGCAGCGATCCGGAGTGGTCGTTCCAGACCGGGTAATAGGGCTGCTCGGTGAACTGATAGACCTGCATGGGCGTCAGACTCCTCAGGCGCGGACCGCTTGCGGAACGGCGTGCGCCGGCGCGCCCGCGAAGGCCAGAACGCGGCGGGCGAACTCTTGCGGCTGTTCGAGATGCGGGAAGTGCCCGGCGCGCTCGACGGTTTCGAACTTCGCGCCCGCGATCGACGCGCAATAGGCGCGGCCGTAAGCCTCCGTTAGCACGCGGTCGGCGGTGCCCCAGAGAAATAGCGTCGGAAGCTTGACGCGGTGCAGCCGGTTCTTGAGCTTCGGATTGTGCATGTAGGGCGACCAGCACACGCGCGCGTAGGCTTCCCTGTTTCGCGCGGCGGCCATCGACGCCGCCTCGGGCAGGTTCTTGTAGTCGCGCTTGCCCGACGCGGAATCGAAGTAGGAGACTTCGTCAAGCTCGTCGGCGGTCAGAGCCCAGATGTCGACGATGTCGCGCGTTTCGCGGTCGCCGACCTTGATGCCGATAGCGTTCGCCATCACGACCCGCGACAGCCGCGCGGAATTCTTCACCGCGATCTCAACGGCAATCCACGCGCCAAGTCCGACGCCCACGACCAGCACGTCGTTGAGGTCGAGTTGATCGAGCATGTCGAGATAAAAGTACGACAGGTCGTCGACGGTCGACATTCCCTTGGGAAGATCCGAGGTGCCGAAGCCGGGATGCGACGGCGCGACCACGCGCCCGCCGCGCGCCAGTTCGCCGAGCACGGGCGCGTCGGCTTCGATTCCGATGCCGGGATGCAGGAACAGGATCGGGCGGCCCTGGCCGCGCTCGACCGTTTCGATCGTCGCACCGTTGACCACGATGGCCTTGGTTGCGCCTGCGGTCGCAGACATGCGCGGCCCCTCGGTTGTTTTCCTGCCCCGCTTCCCATTGCACGACCGCAGCCGCTGTTTCAAGATTGGCGTCAAGGTGCGGGCAATTCGAAAGGAACCTAAGCATGAATCCGGCCGGAAATCTGCTTGAATTCGAGACGCGGTCCGGGTTGACCTATTGCACGCATGACAGCGTTGCATTGGCTGGCGACCTTTATCTGCCGAAGGGCACGGGCCCGTTTCCGGTTCTGGTCGGCGTGCACGGCGGCGGCTGGGTGCAGGGCGTGCGCGGGCAATTCCAGCATTGGGGACGTTATGTTGCGGCGCGCGGTTACGCACTGTTCGCGATCACTTACAGGCTCGCCAAGCCCGGCCAGAAAACCTATCCGCACGCGGTGCAGGACGTGCTGGCGGCAATCCAGTTCGTTCGCGGTAATGCCAAGGCGTTCAACCTCGCGCACGATCGCGTCGGCGTGTTCGGCCATTCGGCCGGCGGAAACATCGGCGCGCTTGCGGCATTGGCGGGGCGCAGCCCGCCGTTCGCGAACGGCTATCCGCAGGACCCGCACGCCAAGGAGAGCACCGAGGTCAAGGTGTTTGCCGGCGTCTACGGCGTCTACGACGTCGCCGAGATGTGGCTGAAGTACAATATTCAGAGCCCGAAGCAGAATAACATCGAGCTGTTCCTCGGCGCGTCATTGCCGGACAACCGCCAGCTCTACTTCGACGCCTCTCCGATAAGCCACGCGATTACGGCCAACAACAAGGTCGCGATGCATCTCAGCGTCGGCACCGAGGACGATCTGGTGGACCGCCGCGCCAACACCGACGCCTTCACGCTCGCGCTTAAGCAGGCAGGATTCTTCGTGCGCACCACGATCCTGCAGGGCGCGCCGCACTACTGGGGCAGCGATCCGATCGAGGAGCCGGAGAGCTTCTCCGGCTTCCTCGCGCCGCGGCTGGTGCGGTTCCTGGCGGAGCGGCTGTAATGGAACCCCGCCGTCCCGGCATGCGGCCGGAACGGCGGCGGCTATCCGGACGCCCGGTCAGTCGACCTTGAAGCCGATGGACTTCACCAGCTTGCCGAACTGATCGTAGTCGGTGCGGACCAGAGCCTGCAGCTCCTGCTGCGTCGTGATGTATGGCTCGCCCGAACCGGTGGAAATCAGCCGGTCCCTGACTTCCGGAATCTTCAGCACGGCGTTCAGCTCGGTGCGGAGCTTGTCGACGATCGCCTGCGGCGTGCCGCGCGGCGCCAGCAACACGTGCCAGAGACCGACGCGATAGCCGGGAAGGACTTCGCCGATCCCCGGCAATTCGGGCATGGTCGGCCAGCCCTTTTTCTCGGTGACCGCCAGACCCTTGAGCTTGCCGGACTTGATGTGCTGCACCACCGACGCGCCGCCGAACATCACGGCATTGTCGCCCGCGATGACCGAGATCGACGCCGGCCCGCCGCCCCTGTACGGGACGTGCGTCATGTCGATCTTGGCCATCTGCTTCAGCATCTCCATCGCCAGGTGATGCTGGCTGCCGTTGCCGATCGAGGCATAGAACAGCGATCCCTTGGCCTGGCGCGCCTGCTCGATGAATCCGGCAAGGTCGTTGGACGGCACAATCTTCGGATTTGCCGCCAGCACGAGCTGATTGGTGATCGAGGTGGCGACCGGTACGAGGTCCTTCATCACGTCGACCGTCGACTTCGAATAGATGTGCGGGTTGACCACCAGCAGGCTGTTGTTGGCGTAGAGCAGGGTGTAGCCGTCGGGCGCAGACTTGGCGACGACCTCGGCCGAAATGTTGCCGTTCGCGCCCGGCCGGTGATCGACGATGATGTTCTGCCCGAGCCGCTCGCCGAGCGGCGGGCCGATGATGCGCACGATCAGGTCGCTCGCGCCGCCGGGCGGGTTGCTCACGACGAAGCGGATCGGGCGGTTCGGATAGGTCTGCGCCTGCGCCGCCTCGATCAAAGCGGCCAGCATCGCGCCGATTGCGGCGGCGGCCGTCAGTAGAAGCCTCGCGCTTCGAGCCATGATTTGTCCCCTACAATGTTCGAACGAGCCGGGCGTCTTGCCCGTTTCGGCCTGAAGATTACGTCGCCCGCGTCGGCTCGCAAAGTCCGACGCCGCGGCTCTCGGTCGCGCCGGTCATTCCCGCCCGCGGAAGAAGTCCGGCGTCGGCGGCGGACCCCACATGTAGCTGGCCTTGTCAGCCTGCCAGACCTTCGGCCGCTGCGGCCGGTCCATGTGCCATGGCCGCGGATCGAAGTAGCCGAGGTCCTCATCCTTCATCTGGTCGAGTTCGGCATAGACCTCGATCACCCAGTCGTCGTGGTCGCGGTGAAAGGCCGCGACGTTGTGGCCGGGTCCGAGCCGCACCGGGCCCCAGATGATCGGAATCTTGCGCTGGCCGAACAGGTCGCAGGCGTTCTGCAGATGCGAGAAGTCGCGCAGCTCGAACGCCATGTGGTGCATCTTGATGTTCTTGGCGGCGATGAAGTTCACCGCGTGATGATCGGCGTTGCAGCGCATGAACACAAAGAAGTCGCCGATCCAGTCGGAGACGCGGAAGCCCAGGACCTTGCCGTAGAACTCCGCCATCTGTTTGGGGTCCTGGACCGCGAAGGCGAGGTGGCCGAGCTTGAGCGGGCCGATGCCGACCACCTGCGCGCCGTTGCCGAGATAGCTCCACTCTGTGAACAGCTCGATGTCGGTGCCCTTGGGATCCTGGAACGCCAGCACCTTGGGCTGTCCGGGCGCGGTGTCACTGCGTATTTCGGCAGCGACGCCGTGGCCTGCCAGATGCTTCTGCATGTCCGAGAAATCGGCCGAGGCCGGCACTTCGAACGACAGCTTGGCGCATCGCGGCTCAGATGCGCGCCGCAATTCGATCGTCAGCATGCCGATCTTGGTGGCGAGGTACGCACGGTCCTTCTCGCGCGCCGCCAGCGAAAGCCCGAGCACCTGGGTGTAGTAGTCGACCGCCTTGTCGAGGTCTGGCGTGTCGAATGTTGCATGCCCGATGCGGCAGACTTTGATCATCGATGCGCCTCGACGGAGGGCGGCGCGTCGCGGCCGCGCATGAAGTCCGGCGTCGGCGGCGGGCCCCAGACCAGGCCGGCGGACTTGCGGTTCCAGACCTTCGGGCGCTGCGGCTGGTCGACATGCCAGGGCTTCGGATCGAAGTAGCCGAGGTCCTCGTCCAGCATCTTGTCCAGTTCGGTGTAGAACTCGATGATCTGGTCGTCGGGATTGCGGTGGTAAATAAAGATGTTGTGGCCGGCGCCGTGGCGGCCGGGGCCCCAGATGATGTCGATCTTCTTGCGCCCGAGCCACTCGCACGCCGCCTGCATGTGCGAGAAGTCCTTCAGCTCGTAGGCGATGTGATGGAACTTCACGCTGTTGCCGCGGATGAAGTTCACCGTGTGGTGGTCCGAATTGCAGCGTAGGAACACGAAAAAGTCCTCGATCCAGTCCGAGACGCGGAAGCCGAGCACCTTGCAGTAGAAATCCGACGTTGCCTTGGGATCGGGCACCGCCATCGCCAGATGGCCGAGCTTGAGCGGACCGATACCATCCACCGGGATGTCGCGGCCGAGGAACTTCCATTCCGCGAACAGGTCGACCGCGGTGCCCTTGTTGTCCTGGAAGGTCAGCATCTTCGGTGTGCCGGGCGTGGAGTCGCTGCGGACCTCGCCCTTGATGCCGTCTGCGGCCAGCCGCTTTACGATGCTCTCGAAGTCGTCGGTCTGCGCCACTTCCAAGGCGAGCCTGGCGCAGCGCGGTTCGCCGGCGCGTTCGAGCTGCAGCACGAGCTGGCCGGTCTTGGTCGCGAAGAAGACGCGATCCTTTTCGCGCGCGGCGACCTTGAAGCCGACGACATGCTCGTAATAGTCGATCTGCCGGTCGAGGTCGGGCGTTTCGAATGTGGCGTGGCCGATCCGGCGGGCTTTGATCATCCGGTTGTCCTTCGTGGCATGCGCCGGAACGCGCGACACGCAGGGCGGCGGGCTTCCGGCTCGGTCCACGAAGGTTACTTCATCAGCGCCACCGGCAACAGCGTGATCGCCGGAATGTAGGTAATCAGCACCAGCATGACCAGATAGACCGCCAGGAACGGCAGCATCCCCCGGTAGAGCGTCGGCAGAGGCGTGCCGAACAGGCCGTTGGCCGCGAACAGGTTCAATCCGAACGGCGGCATGAACAGACCGATGGCGAGGTTCACGGTGACGATGATGCCGAAGTGCAGCGGATCAACGCCCGCGGCGTAGACGATCGGCGTCAGCAGCGGGGTCAGCAGCAAGATCGCGGCTGGCGGCTCCAGGATCGACCCCACGAACAGCAGGATGACGTTGATGACGAGGAGCAGCATCCAGGTTTCGAGATGCAGGCCGGCCACGAACGATACGAGCTGCGTGGGATATCCGCTGGTCGTGATCAGCCAGCCGAACGCGCCGGCGGCCGAGACGATGATCAGCACCTGCGCGCTGAGCGCCGCCGAGTCGATGCTGATTTCCCAGAGGTCGCGCCAGGAAATCTCGCGATAGATGAACATCGAAACCGCGATCGCATAGATGCAGGCGACGCCGGCCGCTTCGGTCGGGGTGAACAGCCCGCCGTAGATGCCGCCGAGGATCACGACCGGTGCGAGGATCGCCCAGATCGAACCGCGCGACATCTGGCGGACGGTCTCGGCTTCCGGCTTCTCCGCGATCGGGATGTTCTTCACGCGCGCGTAGAAATACACGTAGATCGCCAGCGCCCCGCCGATCAGGATGCCGGGCACGAAGCCGGCGAGAAACAGCAGCGGGACGGACTGCTGCGCCGCGATCCCGTAGATGATCATCGGGATCGACGGCGGGATGATCACGCTGATGACGCCGCTCGCGGTCACCAGACTGACCGGGAATTCGTTGCCGTAGCCGTTCTTCCTCAGCGAGGGGATGGTGAGCTTGCCGATGGCCGCGACGCAGGCCACCGACGAGCCGGACATCACGCCGAACACTTCGGTCGACGCAATCGTCGCCATGCCGAGCGAGCCGCGCACGCCGCCGACCACCGCGAGAATGAGCTGGATCAGACGCCGCGCGAGGCCGCCGCGCGCCATCACGTCGCCCGCAAAGATGAACAGCGGAACCGCGAGCAGCGGGAAGATGTCCAGGCTGCCGAACATCGCTGAGTGGATCGCCTGGACCGGATTGGGTCCGAGCATGATGCCGCCGAGCGTGGCCACCATCAGCACGGCAAAGATCGGAACGCCCATCAGCAGCAGCGCCGCGGGCAGCAGGCCGAGGACCAGCAAGGTCATGGCTGGCCTCCCTGCCGCTCCGTCCCGGCCCGGACGAACGCGAGCACGGTCCGCACCGCCATCAGCAGCGCGACGATCGACAGGCCGATGGTCAGGAACGACTGCGGGATCCAGGACGGCACTTCGAGCGCATCGCTGCGCTGATCGAGCGTGTGCAGAATCGAAACGATCTTGGCGCTGGCCTGCACGATGACGGCGATTGCGGCGATGGCGACCACGGACCCGACCGCCATGATCGCACGGCGCAGGCCGGGCCCAGCCATGTCGACGAACGTATCGATGCGGATGTGCATGTTGCGCCAGGTGATCGCGACGGCGCCGGAGAACACCGACAGGATCATCAGAAACAGCATAAGCTCTTCGGCCCAGCTGAACGGCGCGATGAAGATGTAGCGCGCGACGATGTTGGAGCCGTTGATGGCGACGATGCCCAGCAGGGCCGCCGCCGCGATCGCGAGGCAGACACGGGACAGTCCGTCGCCCAGGCGGTCGATCAACGCCGGCCGCCTGCCGCCGCCCTCGGATGGTTGATTCATGCCCCTTCCGCTGCCGCCTCCGCCTCCTTACGGGAAGCGAAGGCCGCTGCGGTCCTCACTACGAGATCAGTTCACCTTGTCGGCGATGGCCTTGAGTTTGGTGTAGAGCTCCTTGGACGGAGCGTTCTTGTCGAGCGTGGTCTGCACCGCCGCGCGGACCCGCTTTTCCGCGTCGGCCTGCTCGCCGGCCGACAGCTTGACGATCTTGGCGCCGCGGTCGGTCCAGGCTTTGCGGTCGTCCTGGATGCGCTTGACCTGCCACTCGTACATCGGCGCTTCCAGTTTTGCGGCGACGTCCCGGATGTGCTTCTGCAGGTCGGGCGCCAGCTTGTCGAACCAGATCTTGCTGACCAGCGCCGTCGTCGTCAGCGCCCACAGGCCGGTGTCGACCGCGTTCGGCGCCGAGTCGTTGTAGCGGAACGGCACGAACACGCCGATCACCGCGCTGACGCCGTCGATAGTGCCCTGCTGCAGCGCGGGAACCACTTCAGGCAGCGACATCGGCACGGGCGCCGCGCCCAGCGCCGCGACCGACGCCTGCTCGGTTTCCGACGCCAGCACACGCGTGCGCTTGCCGGCGAATCCCGCAAGGCTCGTGACCGGTTGCCGGAACACGAACATCTGGTGATCGTAGATTTGATACTGGATCGGGATCATCCCGCGCGTGGTCGAGAAGTCGGTGAAGATTTTCCGGAACTCGGGATTGTTCAGGACGCGGCGAGAGTGCGCGTTGTCCTTGAACAGGCCGGCCATCGCCAGCACCTGGTAGCGGCGATCGGCGCCGAAGAACAGTTCGGGCGGCCCCATCGCCGCCTCGATGGTGCCGAGCCGCAGACCTTCGGTCTGGCGCGGTGCGCCGCCGAGTTGGCCGGCCGGATAGACCTCGACCTTGATGCGCCCGTTGGTGACTTTTTCCAGCTCGTCCTTGAAGCGCTTGAGCGTCTCGTGCTGGATATCGTTGAGCGTCAGCGTCGCAAACTTCATCGTGATCGGCTGCTGCGCCTGCGCCGGCGCGAATGCAAGCGCGGCCGCCGCCATGCCGATTGCGGCGAGGGTGCTGCTGCGGAACAGCACCGATCGGATGCTCGAATGTGTCATGTGTTATCCCTCCCCCTTGATCCAATGATGCTAGACCAGCGGGAAACGTCGTTTCAATCGCCAAATCCGCGCGCCGCAACCACTGCGGGCATGACGCCATGCCGCGTCGGTAGAGGAGGCGCCTCAGCGCCACGGTCCTGCCCATGAGATGGGCGGGACGCGGCCGATATGCCCCTCTGCGTTACGGCACTTGTGTTTCGGTCGATTGTGCCAGATGCGGCTTGCGGCGTCCGATCCCCTGCGAGCAACCGCCGAATTCCGAAGTGTGTCACCTGACGGCTAATCCGGACGGCTGCGCCCGCGCCTGCGGATTTCGTCGACGGCGCGCTCGCCGTTCCGGGCGAATTTGCGCAGGAAGGCGGAGAGTGCCGCGAAATCCTTGCGCGATACACTTTCGAACAGGATGTCATTGATCTCGCGAACCAACGGCGCCACCTCGCGGATCGCCTCTTCGCCGCGCCGCGAGAGCCTGACCAGCACGCCGCGGCGGTCGCGCGGATTGATCCGCTTGACCAGAAGGCCTTTGCGGATCAGGCGGCCGACCTCGGTCGTGACATGCGGCGGCGCAAGCTGGACGTAGTCGGCGATCGCGCGGATTGAAACACCATCGGTCTGCTGCCGGTAGGCGGTGCCGATCATCACCGCAAACTGCGATCCGGTGAGCCCCATGGCGCGCCCGAAGGCCTCGCGGCAGTCGGCGAGGTGGCCGAGCGCCAGCACCATCAGATAGAGCGTCTCCCGGAACGCGTCGTCCCCGCCGCGGTCGAGCAGCGCCGGATGCGACACGGTCCGCGGCGCGGCAAAGGTGGAATTGCGCCAGGGTGGGGCCCTCGGGGCAGGGGCGGATTTGCGGGAATTCGCCATGCGCAAGCGCGGGTTGAGGCGGGGAGGTCGCCGATTTGGTGCGGCAGGATGCGCCGGAATTGACCCCGGCGCAATAGCTACATAATGTAGCTAAATTCCGAACCTATCGAGATGGGGTCCGCGCCATGTCCACCGCCCAAGCCACGTCATCGCGTTTGCTGCGCACCGGCGACGAGTACCTGCGCTCGCTGCGCGACGGCCGCCAGGTGTTCATCGACGGCGAGCGCGTCAAGGACGTCACGGCGCATCCGGCGTTCCGCGAGGCGGCGCGTTCGATTGCTCGGCTTTACGACATCGCGGCCGATCCGGCCAACCGCGAGCTGATGACGTTTGCCTCGCCCAAGACCGGCGCGCCGGTGCTGCGCGCCTACCAGATTCCGAAGACGCATGCCGATCTCAAGGCGCGGCGGCTGTTTCACGAGAAATGGGCGGAGGCGACCTTCGGCCTGATGGGCCGCACGCCCGACCACGTCGCGGGCTTCTTCTGCGGCTATGCCGGCGCGCCGGAAATCTTCGCCGGCGGCGGCCAAAAATTCGCGGACAATGTGGTGAAGTTCTACGAGCGGATGCGCGACGAGCACCTCTACGTCAGCTACGCCATCGTGCCGCCGCAGATCGACCGCTCCAAGCCCGCGCACAAGCAGAGCGACCCGGCGCTCTACGCCGGCGTGGTGAAGGAGCGCGACGACGGCATCGTGATCTCGGGCGCCCAGCAGCTTGCGACCGGCGGGCCGTTGTCGGACTGGCTGCAGCTCGCATGCATCCACCCGCTTCAGCCGGGCGACGAGAACTACGCCAACGCGGTCTGTGTTCCGATCGACGCGCCCGGCCTCAAGCTCTATCCACGCAGGCCGTTCGCGCTCGGCGCGCGCAATTCGTTCGACAACCCGCTGTCGAGCCGGTTCGACGAGTCCGACGCCTATGTGGTGTTCGACAACGTGTTCGTGCCCTGGGAGAATGTGTTCATCTACCGCAATCCGGAAATCTCCCGCGACCAGTGGTGGAAGACGCCGTCGCATCTGCTTGGCAACCACCAGGCGCAGTGCCGCTACGTCACCAAGCTCCGCTTCATGGTGGGGCTGGCGCAGCGCATGAACGAGATGACCGGAAACGTTGCGGCCCCGCCGGTGCAGGTGATGATGGGCGAGCTTGCTGCGCTGGTGTCGATCTACGAGGCGCTGCTGCATTCGCACGAGGCCACGGCGACGATCGTCAACGGCGTGCTGTGGCCGCACCGCACCACGCTCTATTCGGCGATGGCGATGCAGTCGGAGCTGAACGGACGGATGCTGGAGATGATCCGCGAGCTTGCGGGCGGCGCCTTCATCACGCTGCCGTCGTCGCTCGCCGATCTCGAAAGCCCGCAGACCGCGCCCGACATGGAGCGCTACATGCGCTCGGCCTCGACCGACGCCAAGGGCCGAGTCGCGCTGATGCGGCTGATGTGGGACTTCATCGGCTCGGAGTTCGGCAGCCGCCATCAGCAGTACGAGAAGTTCTACGGCGGCGCGTCGTTCCTGGTGAAGATGAACGTCAACCGCTACTTCGACTGGAAGCGGGCGACGGGGCTGGTCGATCAGGCGCTGAAGCTACCGGCGGTCGAAAATTGAAGCGCACCGCGCGCGGGGTCCCGGTTATCGGCGATTGGACCGGGGTCCCGGGTCAGCATCGCAGCATTCGCTGATGCTCATGCTGCGCTGCGCCCGGGGCAAGCGCCTTACTTCCCGTCCAGCCCCAGTTCCTTCCACCGCTTCTGCGCGGCCTGCACGTCGGCCTCGTCCGGCCAGACCTTCGGCGGGAAGCGCGCGCCGCCCAGTTCCGGATCGGGGTCGTAGTCGAGGTTCATGGTGGCGTCGATCAGAACCCGGTTCCACTTGCCGGTGCCGAACAGCGCCGGATTGCGGTCGCGCTTGCGCGTCGACGGATCGAGCCCCGCGCCGAACGTATCCGGCATGATGATGACGTCGTTCTCGCCGGCGTTGACGCGGTGCGCGATGGCCCAGTCCACCGCGGCGTAGTCGTGGATGTCGATGTCGTCGTCGACCACGGTGATGTGCTTGTAGCGCACGTGCGCCGCCGACGAGCCCCAGATCGCGTTTGCCGCCTGCTTCGCCTGGTTGCGGTAGGACGACTTCATGCGGATCAGCAGGTTGATCCCGGTCTGCACCGGCGGGCACCACACGTCGGTGATACCCGGCACGCCGGCGCGGTCGAGCACGTTCCAGGCGGTCGAAGCGCGCATGATCGAGGAGCAGATGCCGTTTTCCGAAAAGGATCCGGGCAGCGAGCCTTCGATCGCGCCGCGCAGGATCGGATTGTTGCGGTGGGTGATGGCGGTGACGCGGATCGTCGGCTTCGGGCTCTTGTCGCCCGCGACATAGCCGGTGAACTCCGCGAACGGGCCTTCCATGTCCCAGTTCTTGGGATCGAGCTGGAGCATGCCCTCGATCACGATCTCGGCGGTGGCCGGCACGTAAAGGTCGACGGTCTCGCATTTGACGAGGTCGACCGGCTCGCCGCGGATCGAGCCCATCACGTCGTATTCGCAGACGCCCTTGGGCACCGGTGAGCCGCCGGTGAAGCCGAGCGACGGCTCCCAGCCGATGGCGACCGCAATCGGCATTTCCGACGAGCCTCCGTTCTGCCAGGCGGTGACGTGATGGCCGATGTGCTGCGCGCGCCACATCAGGATCGGGATGCGGTCCTTGGCGCTCACCATGCCACGGTAGATGCCGACGTTCATGACGCCGGTGGTCGGGTCCTTGGTGACGACGCCGCCGTAGGTCAGCAGATAGCGCCCGCCGTCGACCCGGTTCCATTGCGGAGTCGGGAAGTCGTAGAGGTCGATGTCCTTGCCGGTGATGACGTTCTCCTTGCAGGGCCCATCCTTCACGATGCGCGGCGGGACCTTGCCTTCGAGAATCGTCCGGCCGAGCCTGACCAGCTCGCGCGGATGCGTATTGGCCTCAAGCCCCATCATCATCGCGACGCGCTTGTAGCTGCCTAGCCCGCCGGCGAACACCTGGCCGCAGCGGGTGGTGTTCTTGTTGTAGTCCTTGATGTTCTTGAACAGCAGCGCGGGCCCGGTGCCGGGCCCCTGCGCCACGCGCGTGACGGTGCCGAGCTCGACGTTCCAGTCCACCTCGGCGTCGATCTCGCGCAACTCGCCCGCGGTCTTCAGGGCCTTCATCCAGTTGCGCATGTCGCCGAAGGCGACCGGTTTGCGCTCGACACTCATGGCTTCTCCTTTACGGCAATTCGTTCGGCGGCGAATCTTTCAGCAGGCGGCGCAATCTCGGTGACGAGGTCGCGCACCAGCGTCTTGTTGGACAACGGCGATAGCGTCATCTCCCGCGGCTCGAGCCGCGCGGTGCACGCATAGACGGTCTCGCCGTCCAGTTCCATCATGCATTCCTTGCAGGCGTTGGCGTTGATGCAGGAAAAGCGGATCGCCAGCGACGGGTCCTTGTTCACCCTGATCCAGCGCAACCCGTCGAGCACAGACTGGCCGCGCTCGAATGGCACCGCGTGGGCCTCCCAGCGGCCCGCGGCGGGGTCCTCGCCGCGCCAGATTTTCAAGGTCGCGGTCTCGGTCATTGCGCGGCGACCTCGGTGCGCGGGGCAGGGGGTCGCGACACCTCCAGCCGCCCGCCGTTCAGGCGGACGGTCTGGTTGAGCCGCCATTCCGGCAGCATGCCGGGGAAATCCTCGCGCTGGTGCGCGCCACGGCTTTCGGTGCGCGCGAGCGCGGCTTCCGTTACCGAGCGCGCGACGGTGAGCATGTTGCGCAGGTCGAACCAGTCGAGCCGCTGCATGTCGAAACGCCCTCCGTCGCCGAACGGGCGGTCGCCGAGCGCCGCAGTCATATCGGCGACGACTGCAAGCGCGCGTTTCAAGCCAGCCTCGGTCCGCAGCGGGCCGACGTCGTCTGCCATGACCGCTTGCAGGCGCTGGAGCATGGCGGCGCTGTTCGGCACCTCTTTGGGACCGTCGCCTGCAATCAGAGCGACGGCTTCGTCCGCCGCGCCGTTCGGCGCAGGCACGGCCTTCGTCGCCTTGGCGTGGGCGGCCGCGGTCCGTCCGGCTTCGCGTCCGAATACCAGCGCCTCGGTGATGGCGTTGCCCGATAGCCGGTTGGCGCCGTTCGCACCGCCGACCGCTTCGCCGGCGACGAGCAGGCCTGACACCTCGGTGCGCATCCTGACGTCGGCCGCGACCCCGCCCATGTGGTAATGCGCGATGGGCGCGACCTCGACCGGCATTTTTGTCAGGTCGATGCCGTTTGCCGCCAGCCGGTCGATCACCGGCCCGAAGGCCTCGCGCAGCTTGGCCTCCGGCACGTGCTGGAAGCTCAGGTATGCCCCGCCGTGCGGCGAGCCGCGGCCGGCCTCGACCTCCTTCAGGATCGCGTAGGTGCCGAGATCGCGCGTGATGACGTATCTGCCGTCCTCCGTCACGCCGTAGCGGTCGGTGAACTCCTGCATGTCCCTGTTCAAGAGCCGCCCGCCGAGCTTGTAGCGGAACGGGTCCCACATGATCGGGTCCATGCCGATCAGCCGCGGCGCGAGATGCCCGATCGGGAAGAACTGCACGAACTCCATGTCGATCAGCGGCGCGCCCGCGCGGAGACAAAGCGCGTAGCCGTCGCCGCCCATGTTGGCGGAGGCGCTGTTGCGGCGGTAGAGCCGCGTGAGCCCGCCGGTTGCGACCGCGGTGGCCTTCGCCGAGATGACGACCGGTGCGCCGGAGCCGGCGTGCCAGGCGACCGCGCCGCGCACTTCGCCCTCGGATTTGATCAGGTCGACCACGCACAGGTCGCCTGCGCGCGCGACGCTCTTGAGCTTGTAGACCGCGGTGCGCAGTGTCTTCGACACCGCGGGCCCGGTGTTGAGGAAGTCGACATAGACGCAGCGCGGCCGGTCGTGCCCCGGCGCGAAGGCCGAGGTGATCTTGCCGTCCTTGCGCGCCCAGCCGACGCCCCAGGCCTCCATTTCCCGGATGCATTCGGGGCCCTGCTCGCAGAGCAATTGCGAGAGCGGCTCGTTGCACAACCCGCGGCCCGCAGTGAGCGTATCTTTGTAATGATGGCTCCAGTGGTCCGGCGCTTCCTCGCCGAGCGCGACCGCGACCGTCATTTGCGCCATCACGGTCGCACCGCCGCGGCCGATCAGGCTCCTGTCGATCAGCAGCACGCGGCAGCCCGCGCGCGCGGCCTCGATCGCGGCATACATGCCGGCCGCGCCGGAGCCGATCACCAGGACGTCGGTTTCGATATGCACGGGCGAGGTGCTCATGGGCGCAACTGACGGGACCCTCTCGGTTCGTCATTCCGGGACGGCGCGTAGCGCCGGACCCGGAATCCAGTGCGGCTTACGCCACGTTTTGCTGCTCTGGATTCCGGGTTCGCGCTTCGCGCGACCCGGAATGACCAGCAGCTATATCACGCGCTTGCGGCAGCCTTCCGTTTCCTGGCCGCGAGCTTCACCGCGTCCATCACCTCCGGATAGGTCGCGCAGCGGCACAGGTTGCCGGTCAGGTAGTGCTTGATCTGCTCCTCGTCCGGGTCCGGATGCTCATCGAGCAATTGCGTCACCATCAGGATGAAGCCCGGCGTGCAATAGCCGCACTGGAACGCGCTCGCCTCGATAAAAGCCTCCTGCACCGGCGAAAGCTTCCCGGCGCCGTCGAGCGCCTCGACCGTGCGCACGTCCGCGCCGTCGACGAACGATGCCAGATAGAGGCAGCCCGACACCGAACGACCGTTGACGATGACGGTGCAGCAGCCGCACAGGCCCTGACCGCAGGTCTCGCGCGCGCCGGTGAGCCCGAAGTGGGTCTGCAGCAGCTCGACCAGGTTGTGATGCGGCTTCACATCGGCGGAAACCGGCGCGCCGTTGAGGGTGAAGGTGATGGTGCGGGTCGCGGTCATGTCACGCTTCCTCCAACGGCTTGCCCTGTTTCGCGCGGATCGCGCGATACACCGCCTCGGCGTTGAGCGGCATTTCCATCAGCCGCACGCCGCAGGCGTCGTCGATGGCATTGGCCAGCGCGGGGCCGACGCAGAATGTCGCGACCTCGCCCACGCCCTTTGCGCCGAACGGGCCGTTCGACTGGTCGTGCTCGACGTAGTGGCTTTCCAGCACGCTCGGCAGGTCGTGGAAGCCGGGGATCTTGTAATCGGCGAGCGAGGCGTTGGTCACCTGGCCGCCGTCGAGGTGCATCTTCTCAAACATGCTGAAGCCGAGATGCATCAGCGCCGCGCCAGAGATCTGCGTTTCGACGCTCTTGGGATTGATCGCCTTGCCGCAGTCGACCACGTTGACCAGCTTGGTGATCTTGACGTGGCCGGTCTCGATGTCGACTTCGACTTCTGCGCCGGACCCGGCGACCATCCAGAACGGCGTGACGTTCGGGCTCTGCCCGGTGCCGGGCGCGGGCGGCGTGTAGTCCGGCTTGTAGATGCCGGAACCGATCACGTTGCCGGCCTGCATGCCATAGCGCTTCTGGAACAGGTCGGCGATCGGGATGTTGGAGCCCTCAGGCTCGCCGACCTCCTTCGCCAAGGCCTTCAGCTTGTCGCGGGCGTCCTCGGCGGCGCGCCGCACGGCGTGACCCATGTGGAACAGCGAGCGTGAGCCGAGCGTGCCCATGTCGTAGGGCGTCACGTCGGTGTCGCGCGGCGTGACGCGCACGTCCTCGGCCGGGATGTTGAGGATTTCGGCGACCATCTGCGCCATCGCGGTGTCGGAGCCCTGGCCCATGTCGACGGTGCCGCAATAGAGCGTGGCCGAGCCGTCGGCGGCGACGTTGACGATGGCGACCGAGGTGGTCGGAGAAATCACCGCCTTGTTGGCGATGGCAAAGCCGCGGCCGCGCTTGATGTGGCCGCTGCCGCCCTTGTCGAAGGGCTTGGACCACTCCATACGCTCCAGCACCTTGTCCATGACCTTGTCGACCGGGTGGTCCTTGAGCATCTGGCCGGTGGCGTGCGGCTTTCCTTCGACGGCGAGGTTCTTCCGGCGGAACTCGACCGGGTCCATGTTCAGCGCGCGCGCCATCATGTCGGTGTGGTTCTCGTAGGCCCACACCAGCTGCGGCACGCCGAAGCCGCGGAGTGCGCCGGCCGGCGTCATGTTGGTGTAGAGCGCGTAGGAATCGATCCAGACGTTGTCGATGTCGTAGGGGCCGGCGGCGGTGAGGCCCGATTTCTGCGTCACGCGCGGACCGATGTCGGCGTAAGCGCCGCCGTTCCAGAACACCTCGCACTTGCGCGCGACGATCCTGCCGTCCTTGTCGACGCCGGACTTGATGCGGAACGTCGAGGGGTGGCGGGTGATCTGGTAGAACATCTCCTCGAAAGTGTAGGCGATCTTCACCGGCTTGCGCGCGATCATCGACAGCGCGAGCGCCAGCGCCTCGAGCTTGATGTAGAGCTTCGAACCGTAGCCCGAGCCGAGATACGGCACCTTGATCCGCACCTTGTTCTCCGGCCAGCCGAGCAGGCGGGCCATCTCGGTGCGCACGAACGACGGGCCTTGCGTCGAGTCGTAGAAGGTGACGCCCGTCTCCCTGTAATCGCAGATGCAGGCGAACGGCTCGAACGACAGGTGCAGGACCTTCTGGGTCTTGAACTCGTGCTCGAACTTGTGGGCGGCCGCGGCATAGGCCTTGTCGAAGTCGCCGCGGCGCAGCCGGTAGTCGAGCGCGAGGTTGGTACCCTTGGCGCCCTTGAGGTGCTTGAGGTCGGCGAAGGTGCCGGCGGGCTTGAGCTCCTCGTGAACGAAAATATTCGTGTCGAGCGCCTCGACCTCGTCGTAGATCGCCGGCAGCTCCTCGTATTCGGCGGTGATGAGCTGCACCGCCTCTTCCGCGATATGCGGGTCGGCCGAAATGACCGCCGCGACCGGCTCGCCGACGAAACGCACCTTGCCGTCGGCCAGGATCGGCTGGTCGTGGAACGCCGGCCCGTAATAGGGGTGCGGCAGAACCTTCCGGACGTCGTCGACGGTGACGACGTGCAACACGCCCGGCAGCTTCTTTGCCGCGCTGGTGTCAACCGACTTGATGCGGCCGTGCGGCACGGTGCTGCGGAACAGCTTTGCATGCAGCATGCCCGGCAGGCGCATGGTGTGGGTGTATTCGGCGCGGCCGGTGACCTTGTCGCGGCCTTCCAGGCGCGGCACCGAGCGTCCGACCTGGGCGCCGGCCTTGGCGGCGGGGTTCAGCGTCGTGGCCATGGTTACGCTCCAGTTCCCTGCATCGCCGCACGCACCGCGCGCCCGACATAGACCCGCATCAGCTCGCGCTTGTACGGCATCGAGCCGCGCACGTCGGCGATGAACTCGGACTCCTCGATGGCGGCATCGCCGGCGGCCTTGAGCAGCTTGTCGTCGACGGTCTTGCCGTTGAGCACGGTCTCGGCGGCCTTTAGCCGCGTCGCCTTAGTGGTCGCGGCGCTGCCGACCACGCGCGCCGACTTGATCGCGCCGCCGTCCGCGTCCAGCACGACCGCGACGCCGAGCGCCGGCCAGTCGTCGGCCGAGCCGGTGGTAACCTTCATGTAGGCGCCTTTCTTCGCGCCCTGCGACGGCACGTGGACCTCTGAGATCAACTCGTTCTTGTCCAGCACGGTCTCGTAGTATCCGGTGAACAGCTCTTCGAGCGGCAGCTTGCGCTCGCCCTTCGGTCCCACGATCGTCAGCGTCGCGCCGAGCGCCATCAGCACCGGCGGCAGGTCCATGTGCGGATCGCCGTGCGCCAGCGCGCCGCCGACGGTCGCGACGTTACGCACGCGCACGTTGGACAGCGTGCGCATGGTCCGTGTCACGACCGGCGCGTGCTTCTTCACGTCGGCCGAACGCTCGACCGCGTTGAGCGTGGTCATCGCGCCGATGCGAAGCCCGTCGCCCGACGCCGCGATGCCGGAGTACTTCGCCTCGATCTTGCGCAGGCTGACGAGCTTCTGCGGACGGAACACGCCGGCCTTCATCATCAGCATCAGCGCGGTGCCGCCCGCGATCGGGCGCACCGTCTCGTCGTCGGGATCGAGGAGCTTGACCGCCGCCGCAAGCGAGGTGGGTTCGGCGAGTTCGAAGGGGATCATCGGACCTCCGGCAGACTCTAGCTTTTCTTTTGATTGGGCATGATCTTATCCGAAAACCGGTTCTCACTCTTCGGGATCATGCCCTAAGCGACCGCGCCCGGGGCGAAGGCCGCGCTCAGCCGTTTGGCGAATTCCTTTTCCATCTCCTTGGCCTTGGCGCGCAGCACCGGTTGCCCGATGCTGCCGAGCTTGCCGGCCAGCGTGGATTCGACGGAATAGGTGACCTTGGTGTTGGCGCCGTCCTCGGCGAGCCTCGTGACCGACTTGGCCGTGAGGCGGCCGACCACGCCGAGCGGCGTGCCCTCGATCTTGGCCTCGATCTCGGACGGTTCGTCGATGCGGGTGACTTCGACGGTCACCGCGAACCTGAATTTCATGTAGGCGACGCGGGTTTCGAACACGGCTTCGTAGTGCGTCGGGTCGATTTCCTTGAGGTCCTTCACGCCGTCGACGAAGCGTACGAACGAGTTGGCGTCGCGCAGCGTCTTGAACACCGTTTCGCGCGGTGCGTTGACCGTGAATTCGCCCGATACCTGCATGGGGAACGCAAAATCCTACTTTGGAACGAAAGAAAAGCGCATTGGGCGGGCGAGGTCAAACATGACCCCCGGCGCCGGGTGCATGGCGACTTGCGCGATCTTGCGCCCGGCGCTGAGCCGAGACACGGTCGCTTGCGCGCGGGAGACGCCTAGCCGCGCCCCCGCAGTTCCAGCACCCGGTCCACCATCTCGCCGGCCTGGCCGAGGTAGTTTGCGGGATCGCAGAGCTTCTCCAGTTCCGCGCGGCCGAGGTGCTTGGCGATCTCCTTGTTCTCGGCGAGCAGGTCCACCAAGGGCCGCCCGGTCGCGACGACCTGGCGGCAGATGTCGTAGACGAGATCGTGCGCGTATTGCCGGCCGAGGTGAGGGCCGAGCCCCATCATCACCGCCTCCGACACGATCAGGCCCTTGGTGATGTCGAGATTGGCGCGCATCCGCTTTTCGTCGACCTGAAGTCCGGAGACCAGGAAGCGCGTCTGGGCGAGGCAGCCCGCGGTGAGCACGAAAATCTCCGGCAGGACGATCCACTCGATCTCCCACTGGCCGGTTGCACGCTCGTGGTCTTGCTCCATGGCGTTGAGCAGCGCCGTCGTCTGCGTGCGGATGACGCCGCTCTGTGCGGTGATATAGACGCAGGAAATCGGATTGCGCTTCTGCGGCATGGTGGACGACGAGCCGCGGCCCTCGTGGAACGGCTCGTAGACCTCCTCGACCTCGGTCTGCATCATCAGCTTCACGTCGAAGGCGATCTTGCCGCAGATGCCGGCGACGAGCGCAAGGAAGCAGCCCACCTCCGCGATCCGGTCGTGCACGGTGTGCCAGGCGATTTCCGGCTGCGCCAGATCCAGTTCCTTCGCCAGCTCTACCTGCGTGCGCAGTCCGTCCTTGCCGAGCGAGGACAACGTGCCCGCAGCCCCGCCGAATTCGAACACCAGCACGCGCTCGCGCAATTGCTTGAGCCGCTGCTTGTGGCGCTCGAAGGCGGCGAGATAGGTCGCGCATTTGTAGCCAAAGGTGATCGGCACCGCTTGCTGCAGGTTGCTGCGGCCGGCCATCACGGTATCGCGGTGTTTCTTCGCGAGCGCCGCGAGCGCGTCGGAGATCGCGTCGATGTCCTTCTCGATCAGCGTAAGGCTGTCGCGGATCTGCATGATCGTCGCGGTGTCGGTGATGTCCTGTGTGGTCGCGCCCCAGTGGCACCATTCGCCCAAGCCGCCCTTGCAGAGCTTCACGAGCTGCGCAACGACCGGCAGCACCGGATAGCCGATGCGCTCGGTCTCCTTCTTTAGTTTGTCGATGTCGAAGAACTCGAATTTGCAGTGCTTGACGATCTCGTCGCAGGCCTCCTGCGGAATGATGCCGAGCCGCGCCTGGGCGCGGGCGAGCCCCGCCTCGAAGTCGAGATACTTCTGGATCCGGCCGCCGTCGGACCAGATCTGCCGCATGGCCTCGTTGCCGAAGATGTCCTTGAAAATGGCGGAGTCGATGGTGCCTGCGGGCATGATGGGCCTTTCGTGTTGATACGCGCGCGTCTCTTAGCAAGGAGACCGGCAGGCTGTCATGGCCATACGCCGCCGTCCGCGGGACGGCGGCGGTCCGGACGCGGCAGGCTTCGGGCAGTGACGGCGGCTACTTCGTCTTGATGCCGGTCTTGGCCACCAGCGCCCGCCATTTGGCGGTTTCGCTCTCGATGCGAGTCATCACCGCCTGCGGCGCGCCGGGCTCGGCTTCGAAGCCCTGCTTGCGCATGGCCTCCTGGGTTTCCGGATCGCTCAGCACGGCGGTCAGCTCGGCGTTGAGCTTGGCGGCGATCGCGTCGGGCGTAGCCGCCGGCAGCATGAACGCCATCCAAAGCGACACCTCGTAGTCCGGCACGCCGGACTCGATCATGGTCGGTATGTCGGAAAGGGCTGCCACGCGCTTGCGCCCGGTGGTCGCAAGCGCCCGCAGCTGGCCGGAGCGGACGTTCTGCAGAACCGGCGCGATGGTGGCGAACTGCATCTCCAGCCGTCCGGTGACCATGTCGATCAGCGACTGCGACGAGCTCTTGTAGGGCACGTGCGTGATGTTGATGCCCGTCTGCGACGCGAACTGCGCGGTGCCGAGATGCGCGAGGCTGGCGATGCCGGCCGAGCCGTAGTTCAGCGTGCCGGGCTTCGACTTCGCCAGCGCGACCAGCTCCGGAATGGTTTTGGCCGGGAGCCCGGGCCAGACGACCAGCACGTAGGGCGCGGCGCCGATCATGCCGATCGGCTTGAAATCCTTGACCGGATTGTAGGGAAGAACGTTGCCGAGCGCGGGCGAGACCGCATGCGTGCTGCCGGTAACGAGGCCGATGGTGTAGCCGTCGGGCGCGGACTTCGCGGCGATGTCGACGCCGATGGCGCCGCTTGCGCCGGGGCGGTTTTCGACCACGATCTGCTGGCCGAGCCGCGTGCCGAGCTTCTGCACCAGGATGCGGCTGACCACGTCCGAACTTGCGCCGGCCGGGAACGGCACAATCAGACGGATCGGACGTTCGGGGTATGTCGCCTGCGCCACTGCCGGTGCGAACGGCAGCGCGACCAGTGCCAACAGGCCCAATGCGATACGCTTCATGATGTGACCTCCCGTGCCAATCCCGTGATCAATTCTTCCAGATCGTTCAGTCCGTTGGAGCGCGGCGATCCGCCCATGTGCGGGACCAGGATCACGTTGTCGATGGCGAGCAGCTCGTCGTCCTCGGCCATCGGCTCCTGATAGAGCGGGTCGAGCGCGAAGCCGCCGACGCGGCCCGAGCGCAACGCCTCGATCAGCGCGCCGCGGTCGACGATCGCGGCGTCGGACACGTTAACGATACAGGCGCCGGGTTTCACCTGCGCGAGCTCGTCGCGCCCGATCAGACCGCGTGTCGCGGGCGTCCGCGGCAGTTGCGGCGTTATCCAGTCGCTTTCGGCGAGCAGGGAGGGCAGCGGTGCGTAGCTCGCCTTCAGCGCGCGCTCTTCGGACTCCGAAAGCCGCGTGCGCTGCCAATAGAGCACGCGCATCTCGAAGGCCGCTGCGCGCAGCGCCAGTTCGCGGCCGATTTCGCCCAGCCCAATGATGCCGACGGTCGAGCCGTGCAACGGCCGCAGGCCGCTCACGCGGGCGAAATTGGCGCCCGGAGTGTGGCGGCGGTCGAACGGCTTGAGCGTATACCCTGCCGCCGCGATGCGGTCCGCGGTGACGACGCCGATCAGGCAGTCGAGCTTGCGCGCCAGCGCCAGGATCAGCGCGAAGGTCTGCTCGGCGCAGGACACGTTGGCGCGACGACGGAGCGGCAGCACCTTGACGCCGCGCGCGGCGCAGGCCGCGGTGTCGATGTTGCGGAGAATCGCGCCGTATTTCTGCACGGCGCGCAGCTTTGGGCCGGCCGAGAGTTCTTCAGGACCGACGCGGAAGCCCTCCACCACCAGCGCGCAGGCGTCGCCAAGCTGCGCGCGCATCTCGTCCGCGGACGTGACCAGCCGCACGTCCGCGGGATAGAGCCCCGGCGATCCGGCCCGGACGCGCTCGCACCAGCCGGCGAAATCGGGCTCGTCGACCGACATGAAATCGGCAAAGGCCGCATGGCGCTCCGCGGGTGTGCCCGGGTCGAGCACGATCTGGATCAGCCGCGTGAACGGGTCGTCCTCGACGACGATGATGGGCTTGCCGGGCATGGGTCGGCTCCGGCTCAGCTCTGGCGCGGCTCGAGGTCGATCCGCAGCGCCGTGGTGACGCGATTGTGCATGATATAGGTGCCTGCGAGCACCGTGAGCTCCACCACCTCGCGCTCGCTGTAGTGCTTGCGCACGGCGTTGAACACGTCGTCGGGCACCTCCGGCGCGGCGACGATGGCGTCGACGTAGCCGAGTGCGGCCCGCTCGGCCTCGCTGAAGAACTTCGAACCGCGCCAGTCCTTGAGCGCCTCGCACTCTTCCAGGCTGACGCCGTCCGGCACCGCAATGGACGGCACGTGCTGCTGCAGCGCGTAGGCGTATTTCACCGTCTGCGCGATCCGCACGATCGCGATCTCGCGCAGCCGCGGCGGCAGCTTGGTCTTCCAGCGGATCGCGCCGATGTGCTCGAACCACGCCATGCAGACCGTCGGCGTGTGCAGCAGCAGCTTGTAGACGTTGATCAGCTTGCCGCGCGCGCCCTTGATCTTGGCGATCTCGGCGGCGAGCTCAGGATGGTCCTTCTCCTCGATGTACGATACGCGGGCCACTTACGCCTCCCCAATTTCTCTTAAGATTTCCTCGGTGTGCTCGCCGACTTTCGGCGGTGCGCGGTCGGCCGCGGCTCTGCGGCCGTCGATGGTCATCGGCGAGCGCACGCTCGGGATCGAGCCGCCCTTGGCGTCCTTGTGCGGTAGGTCGAGCCGCATGCCGCGCGCGATCACCTGCGGATCGGCGAAGGCGTCGGCGATGGTGTTGATCGGGCCCGCTGGCACGCCGGCCTTTTCGAATTCGTCCGCAAGCCCGGCTTTGGTGAACCGCTGCGTCAGCTCGCTGAGGCGCGGAATGAGAGTCGCGCGGTTCACCACCCGGCCGGCGTTGGTCGCATAGCGTTCGTCTCTGGACATATCGGGATCGCCGAGGATCGCCATCATCTTCACGAACTGGCTGTCGTTGCCGCAGGCGATCAGCACGTGGCCGTCGGAGCACGGGAACGTCTGATACGGCACCACGGCGGGATGGGCATTGCCCATGCGCTTCGGCGGCGTGCCGGAGACGAGATAGAACAGCGCCTGGTTGGCGAGCACGCCGACGAGCGAGTCCATCAGCGCCATGTCGATGTAGCTGCCCTTGCCGGTGGTCTCGCGCTCCTTGAGCGCAGCAGTCACTGCCAACGCCGAATAGACGCCGGTGAACACGTCGGCGAAGGCGACGCCGAGCCGCATCGGCTCGCCGTCGGCGGGGCCGGTGATGTCCATGATCCCGCTCATGCCCTGCACCAGCAGGTCGTAGCCCGCGCGGTGCGCGTAGGGGCCGTCCTGGCCGAAGCCGGTGATCGAGCAATAGACCAGGCGCGGGTTGTCAGCGGCGAGGTTCTGGTAGTCGAGCCCGTATTTCTTCAAGCCGCCGAACTTGAAGTTTTCGATCACGACGTCGGAGCGCGCCGCGAGCTTCCGCACCACGCGCTGGCCGTCCTCGGTCTCGAAATCGACCGCGATCGAGCGCTTGCCGCGGTTGCAGGCGAGGTAATAGGCGGAGGCCAGCCGGCCGCCGTCCTTGTCCTCCATGAACGGCGGGCCCCAGCCGCGGGTGTCATCGCCCGCGCCCGGGCGCTCGACCTTGATCACCTCGGCGCCGAGATCGGCCAGCGTCTGGCCGCACCAGGGGCCGGCGAGAATGCGCGCCAGTTCCAGCACGCGGATGCCACTCAACGGACCGGGCATTTCGGCTACTTCACCCGGAAGCGCTCGACGGCGCGCTCGTCGACCTCAATCCCAAGGCCGGGGCCTTGCGGCAGCGCGACCAGCCCGTCCTTCAGCGGCAGCGGACGGCGCACGATGTCCTCGCCGAGATAGAAGTGCGTGAGGCTCACGCCCCAATCGGCCTTGGGCACCGCGCATGCGAGATGCAGTGCCGCCGCGCTGGAGATGCTCGACTCGGCGATCTTGGCCGCGATGTTCACCGACAGGCCGAGCTTCTGGCACAGCTTCCCGGCTTCGACCGCGGCCGAGATGCCGCCCAGCTTGATGAGTTTCAGCGACACGCCGCGTGCGCCGGCCGCCGCGCTGGTCCGGATGTCGGCGAACGAGTGAATGCCTTCGTCGATTCCGATCGGGACTTTGGTGGCGCGGGTGAGCTTCTTCAGCCCGTCGATGTCGTCGTAGGCCAGCGGCTGCTCGACGAACATCAGCCGCGCCTTGCGCGTGCCTTCGGCGTAGGCCTTGGCCTCGGCGAGCATGAGCCCGCAATTGGCGTCGGCGCAGAGCGTCGTCTTCGGCAGCGCCGCGCGCACGGCATGCGCGATGGCGATCTCCTGCTTGAGCGGCTTGACACCGACCTTGAGCTTGAAGAAGTCGAAGCCTAGCCGGCGCTTTTCGTGCGCCTCGGCGACGTCCTCGTCGGCGGTCTTGTTGCCCAGCAGCCACATCGGCTTGACCACCTCGCGGCGCGGTCGCGCGACCAGATCGATCAGGCGCGTTCCGGACGCACGCCCGGCGAGATCGAGCAGCGCCATCTCCAATGCTGAATGCGCGCCGCCGTTGCCGAGCAACGCCTGATGCAGCCGCGGGCGCAGCGAAGGCCATTCGCGGGCGTCCTGGCCGACCAGCATGGGACCGAGATGGTCGCGCACAGCGGCGACCAGCCCGCCGAGCGTGTCGCCGGTCATGGTCGGCGCCGACGCGGCCTCGCCCCAGCCGACCTGGCCGCCGGCCGCCTCGACCCGGACCAACAGGTTCTCCGCGGTCGAGACGGTGGCGTTCGCCATTTTCATCGGCGATTTCAGCGGCAGAGCCACCGGGATGGCGTCGACGCGGCGGATAATCAACGGCGCCTGTGCGAGCCGCTCGGACTTGTCCGTTCGGGCGAGGACGTTCACTTGATACCCCTGTTCGGGATCACACCTTGAAGCGTGGATCCAGGTAGTCCCGCAGACTATCACCGAACAGGTTGAAGGCGAACACCGCGAGGCTGATCATCGCGCCGGGGAACAGGATCATCCACGGCGCCTCGCGGTAGAAGTCGGCCGCGTTGCCCGACAGCATCAGGCCCCAGGCTGCGGTCGGCTCGGTGACGCCGAGGCCGAGGAACGACAGCGAGGCTTCGGCCAGGATCGCCTGCGCGATGAAGGCCGTCAGCATGATCAAGTATGGCGCCACCACGTTGGGCGCCATGTGGCGGAAGATGATGCGACTGTGCGAGTAGCCGGCCGCGCGCGCGGCGTCGACATAGGGCATCACGCGCACCGAGAGCGCCGCGGCGCGGACCACACGCGCCACGCGCGGAATGATCGGGACGGCGATGGCGATGATCAGGTTCACGTCGACGCCGCCGACCACGAACTTTCGCACCGCCGCGACCACGACCAGCGCCAGCACGATCAGCGGGAAGGCCAGCAGGATGTCGACGAACCGCTGGATCCAGTCGTCGATCTTGCCGCCGAAATAGGCCGAAGCGATACCGAGGATCGCGCCAACGGTGGAGCCGACGAACGACGAGGTGAAGCCGATCACCAGCGCCGTGCGCGAGCCGTAGATCAGCCGCGAACAGATATCGCGCCCGAACGCGTCGGTGCCGCACCAGTGCTCCCACGAGGGCGCGGCCAGGATGCCGGCGAAGTCGATCGCCAGCGGATCGTAGGGCGCAACCCACGGCGAGAAGATGCCGGCGAACATCATCACGACGATGATGAAGAAGCTGATCGCGCCGAGCGGCTGCTGGCGGCAGAACTCCAGATACGGGTTCGGCGCCTTCGGAATGGCCGTATCGGCGGCCGTAGGGGTGGCGATCGTCATGTGTCGTACCGGATGCGCGGATCGAACACGGCGTACAGCAGGTCGATGATGAGATTGACGAAGACGTAGAAGCCCGCGATCAGCATCACCATGCCCTGGATCAGCATGAAGTCGTTGCGCGACACGCTCTGCACGAACAGCTGGCCGATACCGTTGAGGTTGAACACCTGCTCGGTGACGACGAGGCCGCCGATCAGGAAGGTGAATTCCAGGCCGATGACGGTGATCGCGGGCAAGAGTGCATTGCGCAGCGCATGCCGCGAGATGACGAGCTTCTCGTACACGCCCTTGGCGCGCGCGGTGCGGATGTAGTCCTCGTTCAGGACTTCCAGCAGCGAGGAGCGGATCATGCGCGCCACCACCGAGCAATAGCGGTAGCCGACCGCCATGGCCGGCCAGATCAGCTGCTTGAAGTTCTCCCAGGGGTCGACGTAGATCGGCGTAAACGTGATCGGCGGCAGCCAGTTGAAGAATGCCAATAGACTCAGCATGAGCAGCATGCCGAACCAGAACGAGGGGATTGACAGCCCGCCGATGGTCAGAATCCGGACCAGGTAGTCGATCCAGGTATCGCGGAACAGCGCCGCGAGCGTCCCCATAGGCACCGCCAGCAGCACGGCGATGAATGTCGCCATCAGCGCGACCTGGAGCGACAGCTCCAGCCGCAGCATGATCTCCTCCATCACCGGGCGCTCGGTCCACATCGAGATGCCGAAGTCGCCCTTGGCCATGTTGACCATCCACTCCCCGAACTGGGTGAGCAGCGGCCGGTCGAGGCCCAGGCGCTTGCGTTCGGAGTCGATCACCTCCTGGGTGACGTTGCCGCCGTCGCCGCGCAGCTTCACCTCGACGATGTCGCCTGGAACCACGCGCAACATGAAGAACACGAGCACCGCCACGCCGAGCAGCGTGGGGATCATCAGCAGGACGCGGTTGATGGTGTAGCGCAGCATCGTCTCGGTCTCGTGTCCCGGGCCCAGCGCAGCACGACAGTGATGCGCTGCAGACCCGGGATCCAGCTTTCCTTGTCTTGTTAACCGGGGCCCCGGATCAGCGGCGCACCGCTTGCGCGCTGCGCCGCGTCCGGAACACAGGATCGCTTACGTATTCAACCACACGCCTTCGAGCTGGGCGCCGAGATTATGGCTCGGCGACATCTGCCAGCCCATCACGGTCTTGTGGCTCAGCACGATCCGGTGCCACCACAGCAGCGGCTGCTGGTAGGCTTGGTCGAACAGCCGCTTCTCCAGCGCCCGGATGTGCACCTTGCGCTTCTCGACGTCGCGCTCGCGAAGCTGCAGCTCGTACAGCTTGTCGATTTCCTCATCGTTTGCCCGCGACATATTGAGCGGGTTCTTCGAGTGCGAGAGGAACTTGGTCATCGCGAGTGTCGGATCGTCGTTGAACAGGTTCGAGAAGTCGATTGCGACCTCGTAATTCCCGCTGCGCATCGCCGCGATATACGGTCCGGTGTCCGACTGCTTGTGATCGACCGTGACGCCGATCTGGCGCCATTGGTCGACCAGGAACACGCCGGCCGGCGTATAGGGCATCGCGAGGTTGCGGTTCCAGAGCGTGAACTTGAGGTTCTCGTGACCGGCATCCTTGAGGAGCTTGCGGGCTTCCTCGCGGGCCTTCTTGATGTCTTTCGAGAAGCCGGGGAGCTTGGCGAGTTCGGCCTCCGGCGTCGCCAGCGGCGAACCGGGGCGGACCACGCCTCCGACCGAGCGCAGCGTCGAGATGCGCGATAGGCCGCGGCTGCCGCCCCAGCGGTCGATCGCCATCAGCAGCGCCTTGCGCACCCGCACGTCGTCGAACGGCTTCTTCTCGACGTTGAAGGCGACCAGCAGGTTCAGCGTCCAGCTCGATTCCTCGACCCGTAGCCGGTCGCCCATAGCGGCGACCATGCGGTCGCGCTCGGCCGGCGATACGCCGCGGAACTCGGCCAGCACCTGGCCGCCCTGCAGCGCGTTGAGCATCGCCGCCGCCTGCAGCGTGAAGATGCCGCGGTAGGTCTCGAGATAGGGCAGGCCCTTCTTGAAGTAGTTCTCGTTGCGCTTGCCGGAAACGTGGCTGCCCTTGACGTGCTCGACGAAGGTGAACGGTCCGGTGCCGTTGATCTTGCTGCGAGGGCCGGCGGCATTCTCCGCCAGGTCCTTGGCGCTGTAGACCGTGTTCCACGGGCTCGCGAAGTGATCGAGCATCGAGGAATTCGCGGCCTTCATCTTGAACACGACCGTGCTCGCATCCGGCGTCTCGATCGAGGCGATGTCGGAGAAGGTCGCCCGGCGGGTCGAGACCACGCCCTGCGGCGGGTTGCGCAGCCGATCGTAGGTCGCCTTCACGTCGGCCGAAGTAAGCGTCTGGCCGTCGTGGAACTTGACGTTTGGGTGCAGCTTGAAGGTGTAGGACATCAGGTCCGGCGCGACCGTCCAGGACGCCGCAAGATCGCCTTCGACCTCGGGGAACTTGGCGAGGTTGTAACGCAGCAGCGTCGAATAGAACGGCGCGGAGAAATGGAGCGTCGCATAGGTGTCGCTGCCGTGCGGATCGTATTGCGGCGTCTCGGCGCTGATCGCGAAGTTGAAATGGCCGCCGCGCTTGACGGCCTGAGCGCCGGCATGGCGCATGTCCCAATGCACGCCGCCGAGGCCCAAGGCAAAGGCTCCCGCTGTCCCTTTCAGGGCTGTGCGTCTGGTGATCTTCATAGACTTCCTCCCTTGGTGTTACGTCCCGCCGCAGGCCGGCGGCTTTCTTCAGACCTTGATGCAGGCGGCCCAGTGGCCCGGCCGCTTCTCGACCAGCGGCGGGATGGTTTCGCGGCATTCCTGCGTCGCCATCGGGCAGCGGGTATTGAAGACACAACCTGTAGGCGGCGCCATGTGACTCGGCAGTTCGCCTTGAATGAGCCGCGGGGCGCGTGCCTTCTCGACCGTCGGATCGGGCACCGGAGCCGCGTCCAGCAGCACCTTGGTGTAGGGATGCAGCGCGTTGCGATAGATCGTGTCGCGGTCGGCCACCTCCATGACCCGGCCGAAGTACATCACCACCACCCGCATCGAGATATGCCGCACCACCGCGAGATCGTGGGCGATAAACAGGTAGGCGAGGCCGAGCCGGCGCTGCAAATCCTCCAGCAGATTGATGATCTGGCCCTGGATCGACACGTCGAGCGCCGACACCGCTTCGTCGCAGACGATGAACGAGGGCTCCATGGCGAGCGCGCGGGCGATCCCGACGCGCTGGCGCTGGCCGCCTGACAATTGGTGCGGATAGCGCTCGGCGAGCTCCGGCCGCAAACCGACCTGGTTCAGGAGTTCGGCCACGCGCGCCGTCGCAGCCGCGGAGTCGGCCGCGAGCTTATAGACGTGCAGCGGCTCGCCGATGATCTGACCCACGGTCATGCGCGGGTTGAGCGACGAATAGGGGTCCTGGAAGATGACCTGGATCTTGCGCCGCACCGCCTGCATCTCGGCGGGCGAGGCCTTGACCAGATTGATGCCGTCGAACTCGATCTCGCCGCCGGTCGGCTGTTCGAGCCGCAGGATCAGCCGACCGACCGTGGTCTTGCCGCAGCCGGACTCGCCGACGAGGCCCAGCGTCTCGCCGGGGTGGATCGAGAAGCTGACGTCCTCGACCGCGCGCACCACCGCCTTGGCGTGCCCGAGCTTGGCGCGCACCGGGAAGTGCTTGGTGAGATGGCGCACCGACAGCAATGCGCCTTCGCGCACCATCTGCGCCTGCTGCGAACCGGTTCCGCTTGCGGCCCAGGCGATCTTGCCGCCGGCGATCTCCGCGTGGCGGTGGCAGCGCGACTGCGAGCCGTTGTCGGCATTGGCGAGCGGCGGCTCCTGGCCGCAGATGTCGACCCGGAACGGACAACGCGGCGCGAAGCGGCAGCCGGGCGGCGGGTTGGTCAGGTTCGGAACCAGACCTTCGATGGTTTCGAGCCGCATGCCGCGCGGCCGGTCGAGCCTTGGCACCGAGCGCAGCAGCCCCATCGTGTAGGGATGCCGCGGCTCATGGAACACGGCCTCGGCGCGGCCCTGCTCGACCATCTTGGCCGCGTACATGACGATGACACGGTCGGCGTAGCGCGCCACCACGCCGAGATTATGCGTGATGACGATCAGCGCAATGTTGAGTTTGCGCGACAGGTCCTTCATCAGCTCCAGGATTTGCGCCTGGATGGTGACGTCGAGCGCGGTGGTCGGCTCGTCCGCGATCACGAGCTTCGGATTGCAGGCAAGCCCGATGGCGATCATCACGCGCTGGCGCATGCCGCCGGAGAACTGGTGCGGGTACTGGTCGAGCCGGCTTTCGGGATCGGGGATGCCGACCAGCGAGAGCAATTCGACGGCGCGTGCGCGGGCCTGCTCGGCGGTCATGCCGAGATGGATGGTCAGCGGCTCGGTGATCTGCAGCCCGATGGTCAGGAGCGGATTGAGCGAGGTCATCGGCTCCTGGAAGATCATCGAGATATCGCGGCCGCGAATCTCGCGCATCTCCTCGTCGCCGAGGTCCAGCAGCGACCTGCCGTCGAAGGTGATGCGTCCGCGCGTGCGTCCGGTGAGCCGCGGCAGCAGCCGCATGATCGCGAGCGCAGACACCGACTTGCCGGAGCCAGACTCGCCGACGATCGCGACCACCTCGCCGCGTCCGACCTCGAAGCTCAGGCCCTCGACCGCGCGCACGATCCCGCGCGAGGTCTCGAATTGGACATGCAAGTCCTCAACCTCGAGCAGCGGAGCTGCCGGGGCCTGAACCGGCCGGGACATCGTTGAAGAAAGAGCTTCCACCCTGAACCTAAAACACCAGACGCGCGTTTCTTCTCATTGGTATTATGTATACGTGACCTATAGCCGATAGCCATCGGCGCTGTCACGTTCCAAGACCGAGGTGGCCAAAGGTCGCATACGCGGGAATCCCGGGAATATTCCACCCGATGCCTGAAAAATTCAGCCTTTAGTTGGAGCCGAATGTGAACCGCGTTCCAACCGCGGAATGGACGACCTTGTCGCCCAGCGCCGCGCGGGCCAGATCGTAGAACCGGTCGCCGCTGCAATGGCCCGGAATCAGGTGGTCCAGGTCGATCTGCCGGAATTCTTCGATGGTCTGGCGGATGTAATCGTCGCCGAGCGGGGGAACGATATGGAACCCGCCGATCACGGCATGCACCTTTTCGATGCCTGACGCTTTTTGCGCCGCCCGCACGGCATTGATCACACCGCGGTGGCTGCACGAGGTCAGAACCACGAGCCCCTTGCCCTTGACCAGGTAAACGGTTGCAATCTCGTGGTCGAAATCGTCCGGGATGTATTGCCCGACGGTCTTGGCGGCGGGCATTTTCTCCGGATAGCAGCCGAAGCCGTCGAAAATGCCGACGATCTCCTGCGTCGGCAGCAGCGGTTTTTCGAACGACACCTGGCCGATGCGGCCGGTGGTGAAGGCGTGGTCCGCGACGAGAGCCGGGCCTTCCGACATCATCAGCGCGAGGTCGGCGTCGAAGATCGCTTTGCGGTCGATCGCGCCGAAGTTGCCGCCCGGATTCTTGCGCAGGCAAAACGCGTCCTCACCGCCGACGTAGAACGGCAGCTTCGGCTTGAGTCTGCCTTTGTTGGCCGCGAGGAATCCGACCATTCCGCCGAAATGGTCGTAGTGGCCGTGGCTCAGCACCATGGCGTCGAACCGCGACGGGTCGACCTTCAGGATCGCCATGTTGTTGTTGAGCACTTCCGGCGTGTAGCCGAAGTCGACCAGTACGTGGCGCGTTTCGCCGCCGATCTGCGACTCGGCGTGCATGGCGAGGCCCCATTCGCCGTTCAGCGCCGTGCGCGGCGGCGCGTCCGGCGTGGTGTTGCCGCCCGTGCGGCGCTCGATTGCGAGGTCGCCGCGCTTTTCGTTCGGCACGAACTGGATCACGACGTTGTCGGTGACGATGCGGACCGCGAGCCGGTCGACCTCCGGCGGCTTGCGCCCGAGCGGCGGAGCCTCCGCGGTGCGCGAGGCGGCGGCGAGCGCGGTCATCATCGCGGTCACGTAGCCCGCGCCGCCGGCGCAGAGCGATCCGAACGACGCTGCGTCCAGGATGCAGTTGCAGCCGCTGAAGATCATGATCGCTCCTTCAGGCGTGTTGTTCGGTCCGCCGCTACGGGATTATGCTGTCAGGCATCCATGGCTTCAACGAAGAAGAGCGTCTCATGATCCTCCTGTCCAACGGCGGCACCAACATCCAGCACGCCGCGGCGCCGTCCGCGACCGCGCTGGTCGGAACGGTCGACGGCGTCGCGCTGCTCGGCCGCACCGAGCGCGGCTGGGCGGTGAAGCACCGCGCCTTGCAGGGCGTGTTCGTCAGCGGCGTCACCGCGCTCGATGACGGCACGCTGTTCGCCTCGACCCGCGGCGTCGGCATGGCAAAGAGCGACGACGGCGGCATCAAATGGAACTGGGTCAACGGCGGACTCGCGCATCACGAGTTCTGGTCGTGCCGCGCGGGCAAGCTGCAGGGCCGCGACGTGGTGTTCGCCGGCGCGCTGCCGGCGCATCTCTACGTCAGCGAGGACAAGGGCGCGTCGTGGCGCGAACTGCCCGCGTTTCGCAAGGCCAAAACCGTCAAGCACTGGACGTTTCCGCCGCCGCCGCGCATCGGTCACATCAAGGACATCGTGCTCGACGGCAAGCGGCTGTGGGTCGGCGTCGAGATCGGTTCGCTGCAACATTCCGACGACTTCGGCGAGAGCTTCACCGAGCTTCCGGTCGATCCCGAGCCGCGCGAATGCGACATCCACCGCATCCTGGTGCATCCGGAGCGGCCAAACCGCATCATCATCGCCAACGGCATCGTCGGCATGATGGCGAGCGACGACGCGGGCAAGAGCTTCTACAAGCTGAAGATGCCGGCGGACGCCAATTATCCCGATGCGGTGGTGATCCATCCGGACAAGCCCGACCTGCTATACATGACGGCGGGCGTCGGCTGGCCGGTGCACTGGTACGAGCTCGGGCGCGCGCGCGGCAAGATTTATCGCAGCCACGACGCCGGCAAGACCTGGGAGCGCCTGCTCGGCGGCCTGCCGAACGGCCAGCGCGCGCTGTTCTCGGCGTTGACCGTGGAGGCGACGCCGGCGGGCTTCTCCCTTCACGCCGCCGACACCGACGGTCAGGTGTTCGAGAGCATGGACGGCGGCGACACCTGGACGATCATTGCCGACGTGCCGCCGGTATCGAAGGCCGACTTCTACAAGGGGCTGATCCGCGACCGCGTCAAGCTCGCCAACGTCGACGACATCGTGGCGAGCCCAACGGCGAACCAGCGCTGGGCCGCGGTGGGGGAGAAGCTCTGATCGGTAGCGCGTCAACACGCCTCGCGTTGCCGGAGATCGTCGTGCTCGCGCGTTTGGGGGAACGCCGATGCGGATTTCTGCGGCGGGATTTCTGTCGAAGGGGGCGCGCGCCGCCGCGTGGCTGATCGCCGCTTGGGCATTTGCCGTGCCCGCTGCGGCGCAGCCCATCGAATCGGCGGGACTTTCTCTGCTCTTCGGCTGGCGGTTTCAGGGCGGCGATAACCGGGCCTGGGCCGATCCGCGCCACGACGACCGCGCCTGGGCGGCGGTTGACGTTCCCGGACTCTGGTCGGCACAAGGCCTGAGTGCAAGCCGCGGGTACGCGTGGTATCGCGTGCGTTTCCGCGTGCGCGACGAATGGCGCGCCGTGCCGTTGGCGGTTTCGCTCGGCCGCATCGTCAACGCAGACGAGGTCTATCTCAACGGCGTGCGGATCGGCGGCTACGGAATTGCCGCGGACGGATTCTACGACGCGCGCAACAAGGCGCGCGCCTATCGCCTGCCCGCCTCGGCACTCGATCCCGCGGGCGAGAACGTGCTCGCCGTAAGGGTCGTGAACTTCTCGTTCAAGGGAGGGTTTGCCGCCGGCCCGGTCGGCATCGGCCGCGCTGCCGACGTGGAGGTGGGCGCGCGGGCTGTGGACCAGGTGTTTCGCGGCTCGCTCACTGTCCAGGTCGCGGTGATGGCCGCGGCGGCGCTGATCCTCCTCGGACTGTGGTTGTCCAACCGCGCTGCAACAGAGCTTGCGTATTTCGGCGCATCGATTGGGCTATGGGGCGTGCTCGCTATGGCCGACTCCGCCGCACTGTTCGGCGTGGGGGAGCCGCTTCTGATGCGCGGGCTCTATGCCGGTTTCAGCGCCATGGTGTGGCTGTGGCTGCGCTTTGCCGACGCGCTTGCGCCGCCGCCGCAGTGGGAGCGGCATATCGGTAACGCCTATCTCGCGCTGGTGCCGGTCTATCTCGTGTTGCCGGTCGAGCGCTATCTCGTCTGGGTCGATCCGGTTTCGCAGGCCCTGCTGGCGTTCGCGCTGCTGTTGGTCGCGCGCCGCACCTGGCAGGCGTTCCGTTCGCGCGCCCGGCACGCCGCGATCCTTGCCGCGACCGTGTTGTTCGTGCTCGGGCAGTTCGCGTTCTCCGAGTTGCCGATCCGCCTGCCGCCTGAGTTCAACCCCGCCGCGCTGATGATGGTGGTGCTGGTGACGATCATGGCGATGCTGGTGTATCGCCAGTTCACCCGCCGCCTCGCCGAGCAGAACGAGAGGCTCGCCACGCTCCAGGAGGCGGAACGCCGGCGCATCGGCCGCGAGTTGCACGACGACGTGACGCAGCAGCTCGCTGCTATCAAGCTGCGGCTCGGTACGCTCGACCGCGCCAACCTCGACGCCGACCTGCGCGACGCCGTCGCCGCCGCCGACGGCGCGATCGCGAGCGTCCGCGCGCTGGCGCGCGAACTGACGCCCACGCTCGGCCCGCCGCGGCCATTCTCGCAACTGCTCGGCGACTATGTGTTGAGCGCGTCAAGGAACGGCGGTCCGGGCATCGCCATGAGCGTCGCGCCGGACGCCGATGCCGCGTTGTCAGGCGAGCGCGCCGTGCACCTGTTCCGCATCGCGCAGGAGGCCATCGGCAACGCGCTGCGTCACGCCGGGCCGCGCCGCATCGACGTGACCTTGGCGAACGGCGCCGGTGGGCTCATGCTGACGGTCGCCGACGACGGCGCGGGCTTCGCGGCCGGCGACGCGGGCAGCGGGCTCGGGGTGTGGACCATGCGCGAGCGCGCGGCGCTGCTCGGCGGGCGCTGCGACATCGACAGCGCGCCGGGCCGCGGCACCACGGTCCGCGTGCGGGTGCCGGTTCGGGCGGGCTAAGGGACATGATAGGGGGACCATGATCAAGACCGTGGTCATCGACGATCATGCGCTGGTCCGCTCCGGGCTGGTGCGGCTGTTGCGCGGCCTGCCCGACCTCGACATCGCCGCCGAAGGCGCGACCTGCGCCGATGCGCTTGCGCTGGCGCGCCAGCACGCGCCCGGCCTGATGCTGATCGACTTCTCGCTCCGCGACGGCGACGGCGTGGAGGCCGCGGCCGCGATCCGCAGCGCCGGGATCGAGACCCGCGTGATCCTCGTGACCATGTATTCGGAGCCGTTCGTGCTGGCGGCGGCGCGCCGCGAGCCCTCGATCCTGGCCTATGTGCTCAAGGACGACGCCTTCGAGGACCTGGCGCAGGCGGTGCGCGCGGTGATCGCCGGCCGCAAGTTCCTGAGCCCGACGATCGCGGGCGAGGTCGTGCTCGCGACGCAAGACAGCGCCGGCGGCGCGCTGACGCCGCGCGAGATCGAAGTGTTGAGCCTGATCGCGCGCGGCGAGACCGGTAACGAAATCGCAAAGCGCCTGGGCCTGAGCGCCAAGACCGTGGAGGCGCACCGCGCGCGCATCCGCGACAAGCTCGGCGCGGCCTCGACCGCCGACCTCGTGCGCTACGCGGTCAGGAAGGGCCTGGTGCCGCCGTGACGCGGCTTGCGGCGGCGCGCTGCGCGGCGCGCGAGAAGCGTATGCACAGGAAATCCGGCGGCGATTAGGGGAATTCCCCTAACGCTTCGGGGAATCCGCCGATTGGCCGCAACGACTTGAGACGGAACACTCCCGACCTTCGTAGCGGGGTTGGGGGTCGTCCGTGCGGCGTGCGCTGTTAGGGTTTGCATCGATTGCGGCCGGCGCCGCCGCATTGGCGGCGGCGTGGCTGGTGCCGGTGTCGCCGGCAAAGGCGCAGGCGGTGATCGTCTGCATCAACGGCACGCTGCATTCGGTGTTGGCCCCGAACCCACCGTTCAATCTCGGCACGCCGTGCAGCGGCGCGAACGGCGCCGAGACTGGGCCGATCATCATCGATCAGGCGCAGAACGAAGGCGCGCAGATCGTCGATGCGATTGGGGAGCAGGTGGGCGGCCGGTTCGATGGGGCGAATGGAGCCGGCTGTCCCGAGTGCAATCGGCTCCGCGCACTGATCGCGTCAGTCGAAAACCTAATTCAGGAGAATCGTGCTCGAATTTGGGAGCTCGTTGCTCTCGTAAGTAAGCTCCACCAGGAGATAGATCGGATTGTGTCACAAAGGGCCGAGCTAAGCCGACGGGAGGTGCAACTCCTTGATAGCTATTCCTTCTTCTCCGACAGGAGCGAACTTGAAGAGGTCAGGAGGCAGGATCGCGCGCTGTCAGCGGAAGAAAATCGTTTGCTCGCGGAGATCGGAGAGCACCAGTCCGAAGTGACATGGCGTGAGAGTAGGGAGAGCTATCTCATAGGTAGACTTGTTTATTACCAGCGGCAGTTGGCCGAAGCTGAGCGCATGGCCGCCCAGACCAGGCCCTTCCCGCTTACCCAAAGTGGCCCCTCTGAGCTTCGCTACGCCGACGAACCCGCCGCCGCGCGCGCGCAGTACGGCCCCTTCAACAAAGCGCCTGCCAAGCGCGCCTACACCTATCCCGGCGACCGCCGCTGGACGGTCTGGCTGCAGGGCCAGGCGAGCCATCTCGATCATTCGCGCCAGCAGTTGCACGCCACCGCCGGCGGGCTGATCGGCGGCGTCGATTTCCGCGCCATCGACAACTTTGTGGTCGGCGCGCTGTTCGGCGTGAACACCGGCCGCGTCTCCGGCACCGGCACGCGCCGCGACTACGACGGCGTCACCGCCGCGCTCTATTTCGGCTGGCGGCCGATGCCGAACCTCAATCTCACCGTCGACGGCTCGGCAGGCGTCGCGTCCACGAGCTACCGCACCGACGCTTCCGGCACCACGTCGAGCTTCCGCGTCGACCGGCCGTTCTTCACGCTCGGCGCGACGACGAGCGTGCCGGCCGGCCGCTTCGTGCTGAAGCCGCGGGTCTCGGTGTTCTACGGCGCCAACCAGCAGCCGGGATATTCCGACTCGGCGGGCGCCTTCACGCCGAGCGCGCTCACCGAAGTGGGGCGCTTCAGCTTCGGCGCGACGCTGGTCTATCCGGCCGGCTGGTACGTCAACCTGCTCCATATCGTGCCGAGCGTGTACCTGCGCGGCGAATACGACTTCGCCGATCTCGCGAGCTACACGCTCCTGGACGGGACGATTGCGAGCGACACGCGGCTCGGCGGCAGCGTCGGCGGCGCGCTCGACTTCGCCCGCATCGGCAACGCATGGTCCGGCCGCCTCGGCTTCGGCTACCACTCCATCGGCCGCACCGGCCAGAACGCCTTCAGCGGCGAGGCACGCCTGAGCCGGGCGTTTTAGCGACCGGCTCAGCCGATTGGCTACTTCCCGCCCAGCAGCCCCGGGTTCTTCTTGATGATCTGCCGGTAGAGCGCGAACTGCTCGCGGTTCAGCTTGTCGAGCTCGGCCGCCGTGGAACCGACCGACTCCGTCCCGATGTCGGAGAGCCGCTTGACGACAGCCGGATCCTTCATCGCCTTCTGCGCCGCGGCGGCGATTTTGTCGATCGCGGACTTCGGCGTGTTCTTCGGCGCGTAGATCGCAGTCCAGAACGGCACTTCGAAATTGTAGCCAAGCTCCTTCATGGTCGGGATGTCGGGGATCGCCGGCGAGCGCGTGCTGGTGGTCACGGCGACCGCGGTGACGATGCCGTTCTGAATGTTCTTGGCCTGCGGCGGCACGCCGTCCACCATCATGGCGATGCGGCCGGACAGCATGTCGGGCATGGCCGCGACCGTGCCGCGATAGGGCACGTGAACCATCTTCACGCCGGCGAGATCGAGGAAGAACTCCGCCGCGAGATGCACCGCGGACCCAGCGCCCGACGACGCGAAGCTGTACTTGCCGGGTTCGGCCTTCAGCAGCGCCACGAACTCCTTCATGTTCTTGGCGGGAAGCTTCGGTGAGATCACCATCACCGGTGCAAAGCGGGTGATGATCGACACCGGAACGAGATCGTTGAGCCAGTCGTAGCTGAGCTTGTCGGTGATCGCGGAATGCACCGTGCCGGTGGTCGAGTGATAGAGCAGGTTGTAGCCGTCGGCGTCGGCCTTCACGATCGCGGCGGTAGCGATCGAGCCGCCGGCGCCGCCTTGGTTCTGCACCACGATCTGCTGGCCGAGGATTTCACTCATCTTCTCGGTGGCGATGCGCGCGGTGATGTCGATGCCGCCGCCGGCCGCGAACGGCACGGTCACGCGGATCGGACGCGAGGGATAATCGCCCTGTGCGAATGCGGGGGCCGCGGCGGTGAGCAGTCCGCACGCGAGCGTTACAGCAAGAACACGTGTTCTCATGGGCTTGGTTTCCTTCCCAGTTCGACGATTGTTTTGAGCCGGTCGCGAAAGTGCTGCGCCGGCGTGAGGATGCGCGTCTCCTGCGCGACCAGCAGCGTTCGCGCCTTTTTCAGAAACGACGTCCAGCCTGGGTCTTTGAAAAGGCGTTCGCGCCGCTCGACGCGGTCGTTCAGCGTTTCGTAGGCCCACAACGTGGTGACCTGATTGAGCGGGCCTATTTCGCTGAAGTAGTAACCGACCGGCAGACCGAGATGGCGCTCCTGCGGCTCGCGTCCTTCGGCCTCGTAGAGCCGGACGAACTCGTCCTTGTTGCCGGGCGCGAATGTGTAGAGTCGCTGTTCGACGAACATCGCGGCGCTCGCGTTCGGCCGCCGTGCGGATGCGGACTCGCTGCGCCGCCGGCAAAAGGCCGACGGTCAGTATCGTGACGCCGGCCGAACGGCGCAAGCAACCGGCAGGCGCGCGTTGCACCAGCCGGAATCCCACGATGGGCGCTAACGCCCGGTGTGGGCAGATAATTTCGAGAGGCGCGTATTAGGCATGGTCCGCAGGTTTGGCGCGCATGACGGAGCAGCCCAAATTCGGATATGCAATGAGCAAAATCGCCCGGACGGGAAATGCAGCCATGAAGCTCAGCACCGACCGCATCCTGACCACCCATGTCGGCAGCCTGCCGCGTCCGGACGATCTGTTCGAGACGATGCTGGACCGCATGGACGGCAAGCCGGTCGACGAGACGGCCTATGCCGCGCGCGTGCGCAAGGCAGTCGCGGACAGCGTGAAGCAGCAGGCCGAGGCCGGCCTCGACGTGGTCAGCGACGGCGAGATGGGCAAGCCGAGCTTCATCACCTACGCGGCGTCGCGGCTCGACGGCCTGGAGAAGCGCGAGGGCACGCGGCCGAGCCCGTTCTCCAACACGCGCGAGACCCGCGACTTTCCCGAATACTATCAGTCGGCGGTGGCCGAGCAGGTGAGCGCCCGCCGCCGCCGCGCGCTGATGGTCTGCGCCGGGCCGATCAAGTACAAGGGCCACGCCGCGCTCAAGGCCGATCTCGACACGCTCAAGGCCGCCCTCGGTCAGGTGAAGGCCGCTGAGGCCTTCGTGCCGGCCATCGCGCCGTCGAACATCGAGACCACGACGCCGAACGAGTACTATCCGAACGCAGAAGCTTACGTATTCGCCATCGCCGAGGCGATGCGCGAGGAATACAAGGCCATCGTCGACGCCGGCTTCCTGCTGCAGGTCGACGATCCATTCCTCGTCACCTACTACATCATGCGGCCGGAGCTGAGCATCGCCGAGTGCCGCAAGTGGGCCGAGGTCCGCGTCGAGGCGCTGAACGTTGCGCTCAAGGGCATTCCGGCCGACCGCGTGCGCTTCCACACCTGCTACAGCATCAACATGGGCCCGCGCGTCCACGACATGCAGCTCAAAGACATCATCGACGTGCTGCTGAAGGTCAACGCCGCGGGCTACTCGTTCGAGGCGGCCAATCCGCGCCACGAGCACGAGTGGGAAGACTGGAAGCGCGCCAAGGTCCCGGACGACAAGGTGCTGCTGCCTGGCATCATCACGCAGTCGACCGTGCTGGTCGAGCACCCGGAACTGGTCGCGCAGCGGCTCGTTCGCTTCGCCGACGTGGTCGGCCGCGAGCGCGTGATCGCCAGCGCCGACTGCGGCTTCGCTTCATTCGCGGGCTCGAACGAGGTGCACCCGTCGATCGTATGGGCCAAGTTCAAGTCGCTTGTCGACGGTGCGCGGATCGCGAGCGGGAAGCTTTGGAAGTGACGGCGGGCGGGGCGCTTACGCCTCCCCAATCTCCTTCAGAATCTCCGACGTGTGCTGGCCAAGCTTCGGCGCCGGATTGGCCGAGGCCATCGGCAGGCCGTCGATGACGATCGGCGTGCGAACGCCGGGGATCGTTCCGCCCTTGGCGTCCGCGCTCGGCAGGTCGAGCTTCATGCCGCGGTGCCTTACATGCGGGTCGTCGAACACCTGGTCGAGGTTGTTGATCGGGCCCGCCGGCACGCCGACCTGCTCCAGCTCGTCGGCGAGATCCTGCATCTTGAACTTCAGCGTCAGCGCGGTGAGCTTACCGATCAGCTCGGCGCGGTTGGCGAGGCGCGACTTGTTGTCGATGTAGCTCGGGTGCTTGGCGAGCTCCGGCGCGCCGAGCACGCCGCAGAGCTTGGCATACTGGCTGTCGTTGCCGGTGGCGATGATGATGTAGCCGTCGGCGACCGGGAACACCTGATAGGGCACGATGTTCGGATGCGCGTTGCCGATCCGCCCCGGCACCTTCATCGACGCGAGATAGTTCATGCCCTGGTTTGCGAGCAGGCCCACGGTGGTGTCGACCAATGCCGTATCGACGTAGCAGCCCTTGCCGGTGCGCTCGCGCTGCCGCAGCGCCGAGAGAATTCCGACCACCGAGTAGATGCCGGTGCAGAGGTCGGACACCGGCACGCCCGCGCGGGTCGGCTCGCCGTCCGCGGTGCCGGTGAGCGACATGAAGCCGCCCATGCCCTGCGCCATCAGGTCGTAGCCGGCGCGGGTGGAATAGGGGCCGTCCTGGCCGAAGCCCGTCACCGAGCAGTAGATCAGCCGCGGGCACTCCGGCGCGAGCGACTTGTAGTCGAGTCCGAACTTGGCGAGGCCGCCGACCTTGAAGTTCTCGATCAGCACGTCCGATCGCGCCGCGAGCTTCTTGACGATACGCTTGCCGTCCTCGCTCTCGAAGTCGCACTCGATCGAACGTTTGCCGCGGTTGGTCGAATGGAAATAGGCGGCGCCGATATGGCTGCCGTCCTTGCCCTCGATGAACGGCGGTCCCCAGGCGCGCGTGTCGTCGCCGGTCTTGGAGCGCTCGACCTTGATCACGTCGGCGCCGAGGTCGGCCAGAATCTGCCCGGCCCAGGGGCCAGCCAGAATTCGGGCTAATTCCAGCACCCGCAAACCGCTCAACGGACCCGCCATGATGACTCCTTGGGCAGAGAATATTCCCGCAATTCCCAGGAACCAGTGGCGTGCTGCCGCTATTTTGTCCAGACCCGGCATGGCGCTTCATGCCGCGTCGTCAGGGCTTCACCTTTTCCGCTATGATCGCCATATCCGGGCTCGGGGATTCGGTACGTATGAACACGTCCTTTTTCGGCGAGATGCTGAACAGCATTACCGAGCGCGGCCGGGCGCTGCTCGACCGAACGCGCGAACGCCGCGGTGCGGCGTCGGCTGCTCGGTCGGAGAGCCTTGCCGAGCTGTGCGAGGAACTCCTGTCCGGCCGCGGCGAAGCGTCGGGCGTGGCCCTCGCAGGCGAAATCCTGGCCAAGTATTCCGAACTGACCACGGGACCGCGGATCGCGTTCTTCGAGGCGCTGGCGACCCGCTTCGGCCACGACCGCGACAAGCTCGAAGCGGCCATCGCCGCCTGGAAGGCTGAACCGTCGGACAAGACTGCGTCCGGTGTGCATCGCGCCGCCGAGCCGCGGCGTCAGGAACTGCTGCGCCGGCTCAACCTCGCGCCCGGCGGCACCGCCTCGCTGGTGCGCATGCGCGAGCAGGTGCTCGATGCGCTCGACCGCCGCAAGGATCTTGCCGACCTGGACGCCGATTTCGTGCATCTATTCTCGTCCTGGTTCAACCGCGGCTTTCTGGTGCTGCGCAAGATCGACTGGGCGACGCCTGCGATGATCCTGGAGAAGATCATCCGCTACGAGGCGGTGCACGAGATCGCGAGCTGGGAGGATCTGCGCGCGCGCATCGATCCGCCGGACCGGCGCTGCTACGCGTTCTTTCACCCGGCGCTGGTCGACGAACCGCTGATCTTCGTGGTGGTCGCGCTCACGCGCGGCATTCCCGACGCGGTGGCGCCTATTCTCTCGGTCGAGCGCGGGCCGATTCCGCCCGACACCGCCGATACGGCGGTATTCTATTCGATCTCCAATTGCCAGCGCGGGCTGAGCGGCGTTTCGTTCGGCAACTTCCTGATCAAGCAGGTGGTCGAGGAAATTTCCCGCGATATTCCGAAGCTGAAAACCTTCGTGACGTTGTCGCCGGCGCCGAACTTCGCCGCCTGGCTGGACCGCGAGCGCAAGAACGAAAATTCGGTCGCGATCTCGCCGGAGGACCGCGCCCTGCTTTCCGGTCTCGACACACCGGGTTGGTGGACGGCGCCCGCGACCAGCGAGCCGCTGCGCGAGCCGATGATGCGCGCCGCGGCCTGGTATTACGTGCGTGCGCGCAATGCCCGCAACGCGCCGGCCGATTCGGTGGCGCGGTTCCATCTCGGCAACGGCGCACGGCTGGAGCGCATCGATTTCTTGGCCGACGTGACCGAGAAGGGCATCGCGCAGTCCCACGGGCTCATGGTGAACTACCTCTACGATCTCGAAGACATCGAGAAGAACCACGAGGCCTATGTCGAGGGCCGCGCGATTGTGGCCTCGAACGCCGTGCGCAAGCTGGTGCGCAAGGCATCGGTCGAGCTGGTGCCGGCGGGCTAGCCGTCCCACTTTGGTCTTTTCACAAGCCTTTCCCGGCTTCATGCTGAGAAGCCCGCCGCAGCAGCGTCGGGCCTTTCGATAGGACTGTCTGCGATGAACGAAGCCGCCGTCAAACCGCGCCTGTCCGACGCCCAGCTCGACCTGCTGTTCCGCAAGGCGCGGAGCTTCATGGATTTCACGCCGCAGCCGGTGACCGACGGCGAACTGCGCGCGCTTTACGACCTCGCCAAATGGGGTCCGACCACCGCGAACTGCCAGCCGCAGCGCATCGTGTTTGTGCGCAGCGAGGAGGCCAAAGCGCGGCTCGCACCGGCGCTGTCGTCGCAGAACAAGAAGAAGGTTGCGGGCGCGCCGGTGACCGCGATCCTCGCCTACGACATGCGCTTCTTCGAGCATCTGCCGCGGCTGTTCCACAATCCGAACGCCCGCTCCTGGTACGAAACCACGCCGGAAGCGATCCGCACCACGGCCTTGCGAAATGCCTCGCTGCAAGGAGCCTATTTCATCCTGGCCGCGCGTGCGGTCGGCCTCGACTGCGGGCCGATGTCGGGCTTCAAGAACGACGCGGTCGATGCCGAGTTTTTCCCGGACGGCCGGTTTAAGTCGAACTTCCTGTGCTGCCTCGGACACGGCGATCCGGCGACGCTGCCGCCGCTGGACTACCGGTTTGCGTTCGACGAAGCGTGCCAGGTCTTGTGATGGGCCGGTGGGCAGCGGGAAACCGGCGATGGCGGAGGGCTTCCGGCCGGCGCTATAATGTCCGCGACGGGCGGCGACGCCATTCCGAATGAGGCCGATATGCGCAGTGCGCGCCGCTCGGGTGCCGGGATCGTTTTGTTGCTGAGATTGAGAACTCTCGCAGCCGCGACGCTGATGCTCGCCGCCGCCATTCCTTCCGCGCGTGCCCAGAGCTTTACCATCGACGATCTCGTCGGCGCGGTGGTCCGGATCAAGACCTTCATCAACCCCGACGGCCGCTCGGTGCAGAACCTCGGCCGCGAGCGCCAGGGCTCGGGCATCGTGATCGACGAAAACGGCCTGGTGCTGACCATCGGCTACCTGATGCTGGAGGCGCACGCCGCCGAACTGGTCACCGGCACGGGCCGCACGGTGCCGGCGAATGTCGTCGGCTACGACCACGACACCGGCTTCGGGCTGCTGCGCGCCATCGAGCCGTTGAAGATCAAGCCGCTCGCTTTCGGCAAGGCCGACACGCTCAAGCTCGACGATCCGGCGCTGGTGGTGTCGTTCGGCGGCGCCGGCATGATGCTGCCGGTGCATGTCGCGAGCCGCCGCACCTTCACGGGAAGCTGGGAGTATCTGATCGAAAGCGCGATCTACACCATGCCGCCGCACCCGCAGTGGAGCGGGGCCGCGCTCGTCAGCCGCGAGGGCAAGCTGGTCGGCGTGGGTTCGCTGATCGTCGGCAACGCCAAGGACGACACGACCGTGTCGCCCGGCAACATGTTCGTGCCGATCGACGGGCTGTTTCCGATCATGGGCGACCTCTTGCATTCCGGCCGCGTCGCCGGGCCGGGCAAGCCGTGGCTCGGCGTCAACACCCAGGAACTGGGCGGCAAGCTGTTCGTCGCGCGCGTCACGCCGGGGAGTCCTGCGGAGAAGGCGGGCCTGAAGCGCGGCGATCAGATTTCGGGCGTCAAGGGCGAGCCGGTGAACACCATGGCCGACTTCTACCGCAAGCTCTGGGCGCTCGGTGCCGCCGGCATCAGCGTCCCGCTCGACGTGCGCCGCAACGGCGAGACGCAGCGGATGGAGATTCCGTCGGCCAACCGGATGGATCATCTGAAGCTGAAGTCGACGTTCTGAGCGCGCGCGGGCCATTGCTTTCTCGCCATCCAGTCCTCTTCGATTGTCAAACAGCCAAACGGGATCGTCCGCGGACTTTGAGGGCACCGCGGAGCCCTGCTCCTTTTTCCGTCCCCTGGACAAAGCCCGAGGGGATGGAGCGCCGAGCGGCGCCCTTTCTTAAGTTCCCCGCTTCGGCCTTCCGGCTTCGGCGAGGGCGCCCAGGAACGCCCGGACGCGCGCCTCTCGGCGCTCCATCGCGGCGATTTTGGGCCTTGGGACCGTAGCTTCCGGGGCGCGGACGGAAGACTCTTCGCCTTCCTTATCCAGCGGCTTTCGCCGCCTTCGTCCGGCCCCGTCCAGCCCACCGAAGGGCGGCTCCCCGTAGTGGGAACGGACGGTGACCCGAGGCCTCCCGGGTGCCGGTTTGCGAAACCGATCCGCGGGCGCCGCATCCCGCTCCGTCAAAAAGACGCCTCTAGATGACGCCCTCGGATGAGCGGGACACGACAAAGATAAGCCCGGTTTGGAGCGCGGGGATAAGTTTTTTATCCGGCTGAGACTGCAAGAGAATCCCGTGCACGTAACGGTGCTGGTCAAAATCGTTGCGGGGCCGCACAGTCACCGCGCGAACCGAGGAACCCACGCCATGGCCTTCACGCTCTACAACGCGCCGCAATCGACCTGCTCGCAGCGGGTGCGCTTCGTGCTCAACGCCAAGGGCCTCGCCTTCGAGGAAAAGAAGCTCGACCTGCTCGCGGGCGACCAGCTCACGCCGGAGTATCTCAAGCTCAACCCGAACGGCGTGGTGCCCACGCTCGACCACGACGGCCAAGTGGTGATCGACTCGTCGGTGATCGTGGAATATCTCGACGAGGTCGTGCCCGAACGCGCGAGCTTCACGCCGCGCGATCCGGTGCAGCGCGCCAAGATGCGCGCGCTGATGCGCTTCATCGACGAGATGCCGGCGGCGGCCGTGCGCGTGCCGACCTTCAACCTCGCGTTCCTGCCGCGCTTCGCGGCGATGAGCGAAGAGGAGTTCCTGGCGTTCGCGGAGTCGAAACCGTTGCGCAAGGAGTTCATGCTGGCGATGGGGCGCAAGGGTTTCCCCGACGCCGAGATGAACAAGGCGATGCAGCGGCTGCGCCGCACCTACGAGCGCATGGACGCCGCGATCGCGGAAAGCGGCGGGCCGTGGCTGCTGGGTGCGGACATTACGTTGGCGGACGTGTCCGTGATGCCGGCGCTGGTGCGGATGGCGGACCTGGGGAGAGAAGGCGACTGGGCCGACCTGCCGCGGGTGGCGAAGTGGTACGAGGCGATCCGCGCCGAGGCGGCGTTCAAGCCGACGTATTATCCGGGGAGCTTGCTGACGGAGCGGTTTCCGCATTTGCGGAAGGGGTGATTGACGGAGCGTAGTCCTTCGCGCGTGCCCTGCGAGTCATTCGCCTACGGGTCGGCGATCGCTCAGCTTCTTCCGCAGCGCCTTCATGACCCGGTGGACCGTTTCGATGTCCTTGACCGGCAGCCCCTCGGAGAGCCGGTTGACCCAAGGAGCCTGCAAATTCATGGCGGCGTCAAAGACGCGCCGGCCCTTGTCGGTGAGGACGACAAGCTGCGCCCGCCGGTGATGCGGGTTCTCGTTGCTCTGCTCGCGCTCCACGTCGGCGCTGCGCTGTATCACCATTTCGTCCGGCGAGACGGTCTGCTGCGGCGCATGTGGTTCGGGAAGTAGAGCGGATCAGTGAAGCGCAATCCGCCAATTTCCCGCCGACGTGGCGGGTTGCGCCTTCGGTTAACCCGCCCTGCCGTCAAGCCGTTTCCGGCTCGTAATGCAGCACCAGTAGTTCCGACTCACGGCAGCGCACAACGGCATAGGCGCGGCCTTCGTCGTCGCTGAATTCCACCAGCACGGTGCCGTCGCCGGGGGCGTCGACCACGGTTCCGACCTGCCCGCGCGTAAGCCGGTTCTCGGTGCGGTCGCTGAGCAGCGCGACCGCGTCGAGCGTGGTCGGGTGCAGGGCTGCATTTGGCGATTGGCTTGTCATCAGCGTATCCAGCAAGTCACGAACCTGGGAAAATCTCGCCGGCTCGTACGATCCAGATCGTTCTTACCACAGCGCGCGGTCATGTCGCGTGACAGCGATATCGGCGCGCCATTGCTGGCCCCTGTCGTCGGTCATGACAACATCCGCCTGCGCGGCGGCAACTGCGGTTTGCAGGGCGTCCCGCAACCACCGGGCGTCGCCACGCTGCAGTCCGAGCGTGCGGTGAAATACGCGCGCCTTATGACGTCCGCGTGGATGCGCCGGATTCAGGCAATAATCTTCGAGCTTTCGCAGGTCGATGGCAGCACGCTCGCAATTGGGCAATGTTGCCATGACACTCGCCGGCCTGTGTCGCGTCTCGCAGTCCGTAGCGTGGTGAAGTAATGCACGTTCGGTCGAGATTCGGAACTGGACCCTCCAAGAGCACCCAATTGCTCGCCGCCGCCTGCCGCGCAGGTTGGCGGTTGGGCCGGTCGAGAACTGCGGGCCCGCTGCCCGCCGCCGGGCAGGCCGGGCCACTTTGCCCTCCCGGGCCGGCTCCGCCGCCCGCCCCACCCAATTCGTTAACCACTCTTCACCATGATACCGCGGCCCTCGCGGAAGCCGGCTTCGATTGCGCCGGCATGGGCTCAGCGCGGCATGGATACGCTCATCGCATTTGTCCGTTCGAAATCGGCGCGAACGCTCGCGCTGTTCCTGATCGTCCTCGCAGGCATCAGCGCGGCCGTTGCGCACTACGGCTACAAGTCCAACCTGAAGACCTTTCTCGACCAGCGCGCCGCCGAGGAGACCACGGCGCTGCAGCTCGTCGACGCCTTCGTCACCAACTATTCGCGCCTGCGCGCGCAGTTCGGCGGCGACGCGCCGGTGCCGGCCACCTTCCGCGCACACTCCATCGACGCCTTCAACAAGAAGGCCGGATCGGACGGCGCGCTGGTGCTGCGCTGGGTCGGACGCCAGGGCCGCCACATCGCGACGCCGCCGGCCGATGCCGGAATGGCGAGGACGATCGAGGAACTGTCCGCCGTCGCCGATCCGAAGCCGAAGTCGGAGATCGCGGTCGTCAACAATCAACGCGTGGTGCGGACCGTCTATCCGTCGGTCGCCAGCGAGCAGAGCTGCGTGAGCTGCCACAACCAGCTCCAGCCCAGCGGGACGCAGTGGCGGCTGAACGACGTGATGGGCGCGTTTGCGATCGATACGCCGGTCGGCCCGTTCATGGATTCCGCCAGGAACCAGGCCTACGGCGTAGCGCTCGCGCTGTTCGTGCCGCTGGCCGGGATCGGGTTCGCGATCTCGTTCCTGCAATTCCGCCAACTGGCCGAGCGCGAGCGGGTGACGGCGCAGATCGCGACCCAGAACATTCGTTTCGATACCGCGATGAACAATATGGCCCAAGGCCTGTGCATGTTCGACGGTGAGAAGCGGCTGGTGGTCTGCAACGAGCGCTACGCTACCATGTATGCGCTGCCGCCCGAGCTGACCAAGGCCGGGGCGACGCACGAAGCGATCATCGCGCATCGCGTCAAGCATGGCATCCTCGCGGGCGAGAAGACCGACGCTGCAGCCAACAAGAAGCTCGCGTCCCTGACGGCGCATTCGCCGGACAAGGCGTCCAGCCGGACCGACAAGCTCTCCGACGGGCGCCTGATCAAGGTCACGCGCGCGCCCATGCCGGGCGGCGGCTGGGTCGCGCTGCACGAGGACATCACCGACCAGACCCGCCGCAGCTCGATCGACTCGACCATCGCGTCGTTCCGCGAGCGGGTCGAGGGCATGTTCCGGACGGTGAGCGACAGCACGGTTGCGATGAAGACCACGGCTGCCGATCTTCTCCGCCTGTCCGAGAGCACCTCGGCGCGCGCCAACGGCATCGTGCACGCGTCCCACGAGACCTCGAAGAATGTCGAGAACGCCGCGGCCGCCATCAATCAACTGTCGGCGTCGGTCACCGAGATCAGCGGCCAGATGAACCGCACCGCCGACGTGGTGCGCGACACGGTGAGCAAGACCAAGGCGACCAACGACGTATTCGTCGGGTTGGCGCAGGCGACCCAGAAGATCGGCGACGTCGTCAAGCTGATCCAGCAGATCGCCGGGCAGACGAACCTGCTCGCGCTGAACGCGACGATCGAGGCGGCGCGCGCGGGCGAGGCCGGGCGTGGCTTCGCGGTCGTGGCCTCCGAGGTCAAGTCGCTCGCGGTGCAGACCGCCAAGGCGACCGAGGTCATTTCCGGCCAGATCGTGGCGGTGCAGGCCTCGACCAAGGGCGCCGTCGAGGAAGTCCGGAGCATCGAGAGGCACATCGACGAAATCAGCGCCTATGCCAGCGGCGTCAGCGCCGCGGTCGAACAGCAGAGCGGAACGACGGCGGACATTTCCAACAACGTCGCAAGCGCGGCGCAGGAAACCAACAAGATCGCCGCGATGCTGGGCGAGGTGGCCGGTGCGACGGTGGCGACCCGCGCCTCGGCGGATATCGTGCTTACGGCCTCGCAGGCGGTCGAAACTGCGGTCGAGAGCATGCGGGGCGAGGTCGAGAACTTCCTGCGCAACGTCGCCGTTTAACGATCGCTTCTATTCTTGCGCCGACCGCACACGTCCAATCCAATTGCGGATTGGCAGGCCGGAGCGGTATTGTTTTTCCGCTCGTCCCCGCGAAAGCGGGGACCCGGAATTCGCAGCCAAAGTGCCGGGCTCCCGCTTGCGCGGGAGCGAACGGCATTTGCAGACCGGAGCGTCCATGCTCACCGCCGCCCGCAACGAACTGCTCACCCGCGTCGGCCCCGGCACGCCGATGGGCGAATTGCTGCGCCGCTACTGGCAGCCGGTCGGCGGCGCGAGCGAACTGCTGAAAGACCCGATCAAGCCGATCCGGATCATGGGCGAGAACCTCGTGCTCTATAGAGACCGCGGCGGGCGCTACGGCCTGGTCGACCGTCACTGCACGCACCGCCGCGCCGATCTCGCCTACGGCTGGGTCGAGGACCACGGCATCCGCTGCTCGTATCACGGCTGGCGTTTCGACGAGTCGGGCGAATGTGTCGAGCAGCCCTACGAGGACACGACCAACCCGAAGCCGTCGAAGGCCAATTGCGGCACGCGCGCCTACCCGGTGCGCGAATGCGCGGGCCTGCTGTTCGCCTACATGGGGCCGCTGCCGGCGCCGGAGCTGCCGGTGTGGGAGCCGTTTCTCTGGCCGAACGGCTTCCGCGAAGTCGTGCTCGCGGACGTGCCGTGCAACTGGCTGCAGTGCCAGGAGAACTCCATCGATCCGATTCATTTCGAATGGATGCACGACAACTGGTCGAACCGGATGCGCGGCAGCGACGCCAGCTCGGCAAAGCATCTGAAGCTGAAGTTCGAGCAGATCGACCACGGCTTCGTCTACAAGCGCGTGCGCGAGGGGCAGAGCGAGCAGGACCGCGCCTGGACCGTCGGGCGCGTCGCGCTGTGGCCGAACGGCTTCTATCTCGGCCGGCATTTCGAGTGGCGCGTGCCGGTGGACGACGAGAACACGCTCAGCGTGGCGTGGTTCTTCGTGCGCGTGCCGAAGGGCCGCGAGCCCTACGTGCAGGACACAGTGCCGACGTGGCAGGCGCCGATCAGGGACGAGAACGGCCGCTGGATTACCAGCCACGTCATCAACCAGGACATCGCCGCCTGGGCCGGGCAGGGGCGGATTGCCGACCGCACCAGGGAGAACCTGCGCTCGTCGGACGTCGGCATCACCATGATGCGGAATCGCCTCTTCGAGGAGCTGGAGACGGTGCAGAAGGGTGGCGATCCCTGGGGTGTCATCCGCGATCCCGCGAAGGCGCGCAACATTGCGCTGCCCGACATGGGGCGCGAGGCCAACGTCGACGGTATTTCGCTCGCCGAGTTCGACAACGACCCGGTGCTCAAGCAGCGGCTGCGCGAATTCCGCCACCACTACGGCCAGCCGCAGGAGGTGCGGGACGCGTTCTGCGCGGCGATGGGGATTTAGGAGAGGCGGCCGCCGTCAGCGCGTCCGCGCCACGGCCTCGCGGCGGATTTTCGATTCCTCGAACCCGTGCATGCCGAGCGCCCATTGCAGGGCGACGATGGCGCCCTTGACCGGCTGCAAGAACGCAAGCCCGAGGCCCAGCGTCAGCGCGGGCCAGACCGTCATGTGGAAGAAATAGGACGGCGCGAAGTTGGTTTCCGCGATCAGCACCAGCGGCACCACGATGTGGCCGACCAGCACGATCACGACATAGGCCGGGAAGTCGTCGGCGCGGTGGTGGTGCAGTTCCTCGCCGCAGGCCGGGCAATTGTCGGCGACCTTCAGGAAGGCGCGGAATATGCGGCCCTCGCCGCACGCCGGGCAGCGGCCGAACAAGCCGCGCCGTGCGGTCGCGAGCGGCGACATGCGCTCGGAGCCGGCCTGAGATGGGGATTGGTGCGCACCGGAGGCGGTCATGGCGCATCAGATAGGCCCTCGGATGCACGAAAGCCAATGCAAAATCGGATGGCGGCCATCCGGACGGCGGAAAGCCATTGAACGATCGGATAGCGGTTCAACACCAAATCGACCGCGCGGTTCCCGGACTTCCGGCCGATGATTGTCGTGCGGCGGGCGGGATCGTCCTTCCCCTTGCCGCGTTGATTGTCCGGTGGGGGATGGAGGCCGATATGAACCTCACGCTTCGCCTCGCGGCCATCGCAGCGCTGGCCTTCGTCACTGCCGTTCCGTCCGCAATAGCGGAAGAGAATCGCATCTCCGTAAAGGTTGGCTCGGCGCTGATCTGCGACACCCAGCAGCAGGTCGAGCGCTTCGTCACCCTGTTCGAGGGCGACATCGAAACGACACTGGTCGCGGTCAACGGCGAGCAGCCGGAGCCCAATGCCTGCGACGTCGCGACCATCGCTTATGTGCTGGGGCCGCAGGTCGCGACCGCCAGCGCCAGGACGGGCACCTACCGGATCGTGCGCGTGCTGGTCGTCGGCGCGCTGACCGAGGACGGCATGACGGCCTCGGAACCGATTTCGCTCTTCTCGGTCATGCGCGACGAGGAACGCGAGGCCTAGCGCCCTGTTCGCTGCAAGACGTTGCAGGCGGGCGAGGATTTCGGGTTGCGGAAGCAAGCGGGCGCGCCGTCGGCGCGCCCGGTGACATGCGTTCGAAACGTTCGTCGTCGCGCGCTCAGCGCAGACCGATCACGAGCCCGCTGACGTCGAGGTTGAGCTCAAGCCCGACCTCACGGCCGCGCAGTTCGAGGATCGCGCCCTTTTCGTTGCGCAGCCGCACGACCTTGCCGCCGGTGATGACGGCCCCGCCAGCGGTGATCGCGCCGTAGGTGCCGGCCACGTCAGACGCGCTGCGGATGTTGGACACGCGGCCCACGAGGTTGGCCTTGGACGCGCCGATGCTGGCTCCGAAGCTCAGGCCGCCGACGCTCAGCGGATAGGAGCGCTTGTTGAACCGCAGCGTGCCGCCGCCGCCGGACGCGCCGACGATGAAAGCCGCCTTGACGACTTCGAGCTGGACGGAGCCGGACGCAGCCTGCGACGCCGTCGGAGCGGCGGCGAATGCGAGCGCGACCAGCGCGAGAAGCGAATAACGAATTGCAGCACCAAGACGAGTCATGTCGGCCTCCGGATCAATGAAATTTGGACGTGTTCCATCCCTGCACAGACACATCATAACGCAAGCGCGCGGCCCTGCACAGGCCGCGCGCCGCCGCGTTTCAGAACGACTCTACTTTCCCGTGGCGGCTTTCAGGATCGGCGTCAGCCGCTCGATCTCGGTGTTGACCAGGGCCGCGAGCGGCGCCGGGCCGCGGCGGGACTTGTCGGGGATCGAGGCGCCGAGCACGGTGAGGCGCTTCTGGGCGGCCTCGTCGTCGAGGCCCGTCATCAGCGCTGCGGCCAGCCGGTCGACGGTCGGCTTCGGCGTGCCCTTCGGCGCGAACAGGCCGAAGAAGATCGTGATGTTGAATTGCGGCAGGCCGGCTTCCGCGGAGGTCGGCACGTCGGGCAGGGCGGGGTGCCGCTGCGCCGAGGTGATCGCCAGCGCCTTCATCTTGCCGGCCCGCACGTGCGGCAGCGGCCCGAGGATCGGATCGCAGACATAGTCGACCTGATCGGCAAGCAGTGCGTTCATCACCGGCGCGGTGCCTGTGAACGGCACCAGCGTCGGTTTGATGCCGATGGCGTTGTTGAACAGCAGGCAGCCGGTATAGGAGACGGAGCCGACGCCGGCATGCGCCATGTTGAGCTTGCTCTCGTTGGCCTTGGCGTAGGCGACGAACTCCTTGAGCGTCTTCGGCGGCAGCGACTGGCGCACGACCAGCAATTCCGGCTGCTCGCCGACCATGCCGATGGCCTCGAAGTCGGTTCGCGGGTTGTAGGCGAGGTTGGGATTGAGCGCGAGCGAGGCGGCCTGGGTGCCGAGATGGCCGAGCAGCAGCGTGTAGCCGTCGGGCGCGGCGCGTGCGGCGCGCGTCGCGCCGGTCGCGCCGCCGGCGCCGCCGACGTTCTCGACCACGAACTGGCCGCCGGTCTGCTTGGACAGGATGTCGGCCGCGATGCGCCCGGTGATGTCGGCGGGTCCGCCCGCCGCGAACGGCACAATGACCGTCACCGCGCGGGCCGGGTAGTTCTGCGCCTGTGCGGCGGAGATTGGCGCGCCGGAGATGCCGGTAAGCGCCGCGAACGCAAGCGCGATGGTAATCCTGTTCATTCCACTTCCTCCCAATTCTCGGTATCGGCTGCGTACCGGACACCGCGCCCGGGACACGGGCGTCACTTCTTCTTTCGCGCGGCTTTCTTTGCGGCCTTCGGCTTGGCGGTTTTCTTGGCGACCTTCTTGCGCGCCGCGGCCTGCCTGGCCGGACGCAAGCCGCCGACGGCGTTCTTGATCTTGCCGCGCGTGAGCTGCCAGCCCTTCCAGTTGATGTCGAAGATGATGCCGTTCGGATCCCTGAACTTGCGCTCGAAGCCCTCGTCCTCCGGCTCGCCGAGATCGAAGAAGAACTCGCCGCCGGCCTTTTCGATCTGCTTCTGCTGCGCGGGCATGTCGTCGCACTGGAAGCCGAAGTGGTGGATGCCGGTCCAGCCCTTGGGCACGCCGGCGCCGACCTCGCTCTTGTATTGCAGCAGCGCGAGATTCACCTCGCCGTCGCTCATGTAGCAGTTGAAGGCGGTCGCGCCCTCCCGGATCGGCGTTCGCTTGAGGCCGAATGCCTTCTCGTAGAAGTCGGCGGTGGCCTTGATGTCCTTCACGCAGAGCGCGATGTGGCGGATGCGGGCTGCCATGGCTGCGATTCCTCGGTTGACGTGGCTTAGCTTGCAGTGTGCCAGCTTCGCCAAAGCAGTGCCATAGCGCGGGGCGCCGCAGGCCCGCCCACTGCGCGCACAACCGTCATGCATGGGCTGCGAGGCAACTTGAAAGACGGGGCTTCAGACGGCTTGTGCGACCGCCCGCACCCGCGCGCCGGGCGGGATCGTCGGCGGCGCCTTGTTGAGCTGCTCGATGGCGAAGCCGGCGGCGGCCTTGTAGCCGGCCATGAACTTGGCGCGCTCGTCGGGCGGGATCACGTCGTCGATGTTGTCGAACGTGCCGCCGCAGCGCTCGTCGACCATGTTGAGCAGGCCGAACGGGCCCGCGCCGCGGTTGCGCAGCACGACCTGCGAAATCGGGCCGCAGAGCTTGGCGTCGAACGCCGCGAGTGCGTCTGGCGTGATGCCGTGCTCGACCATGCAGGCGCCGAGAATGCGCGCGTCGACGATGGCCTGGCTGCCGCCGTTGGAGCCGGTCGGATACATCGGGTGCGCGGCGTCGCCGATCAGCACGGCGGGACCGTCCTGCCAGGTCGGGATCGGGTCGCGGTCGATCATCGGGTTTTCGAAAGCGCAGTCCGAATCGCGGATCAACGCGGGCACGTCGAGCCAGTCCCAGACCCAGCCGTCGAAGTGGTGCGCGAATTCGGAGACCGGGACCTGCCGGAACCAGCCGCTCTGCTTCCAGCCTTCCGAGTTGTCCATCGTGACCTCGGCGATCCAGTTGATGATCGAGAGGCCGGTGTGCGGATCGGGTTGCGAGATCGGGTAGAACACCACGCGGTGGCGGTGCGTGCCGAGGCCTATGAACGATGCGCCGCTGCGGATCGGCTTGCCCCAGGTCGTGCCGCGCCACATCACCGCGCCGCCCCAGTGGATCGGCGGCTGATCGGGATGCATCTGCGCGCGTACGGCGGAATGGATACCGTCGGCGCCGATTAGCAGCGTGCCGGTGGCTTCGGAGGCCGAGCCGTCGGCGTGATCCACGAACGCCGTGACGCCGCCCGCGTGCTTGCGATAGCCGGTGACGCGGCTGCCGAGGCGCACCGCGTCCGGACCGCATCGCTCCACCACCTTCCGGTGCAGCAACATGTGGAACTGGCCGCGATGCACCGCGTACTGCGGCCAGTCGTAGCCGGCGAGACGTCCGCGCGGCTCGGAATAGATGTCGTTGCCGTTGAGCCCGACCAGCGCCCATTCCTTCGCCGGCAGGCCGACGGCGTCGAGTTCGCTTTCCGCAAAGCCGAGATCGTAAAGCTCGCGCACCGCGTTGGGCTGAAGGTTGATGCCGACGCCGAGCGGGCGCATGTCGCGCACCGCTTCGAACACCGTGCAGGGCACGCCGATCTGGTGCAGCGTGAGCGCGGTGGCGAGCCCGCCGATGCCGCCGCCGGCAATGATCACGCGACTGTCACGCATACGCTCAGGTCCGCCTTGTCGGTGCTTACATCAACCCTAATTCGTCGGCGCCGCGATGTTGTTCTCGCGCACCACCTGGCCCCAATGCGCGATCTGCTGCTTGAGGTAGGCCGCAGCGCCTTCGGGCGTGCGCTGCTCGGGCGGGTAGGGCGCCATGCCGCTGTTGGCCCAGACCTTGAGCAACTCCGCGTCCTTCAACGCGTCCTGGAACGCGCCGTTCAGCGCTGCGACCACCGGTTTCGGCGTCGCGGATTGCGTCAGCATGATGTGCCAGAACGAAATGTCGAGCTTCGGCCCGTAGGCCGCGACCAGACTCGGCGCGCCGGGGAATTGCGGCGAGGTGGACTTCGAGGTGATGCCGAACACCTTCACCGCGCCGGAGGCGAACTGGCCCACCACCTGCTGGGGCGTGGCGAAGAACAATTCGAGATGGCCGCCGAGCGTGTCCTGCAGCATCGGGGCCGCGCCGCGGTAGGGCACGTGCGTGACTTCGACGCCGAGCGCCTGCGCCAGCAGGAAAGTCGCGAGGTGGCCGGTGGAGCCGATGCCCGGATGGCCCATGCGCGCCTTGGAGGTTTTCATCCAGGCGACCAGCTCCGGCAGCGTCTTGGCGGCGAGGTCTTTCTTTCCGACCAGCACCAGCGGGTTGGAGTTGATCATCGCGATCGGCTGGAAGTCCTTCTCGGTGTCGAACGGCAGCGTCTTGTAGAGCGAGACGTTGGCGGAGACCTGCAGGTTGTGAATGAACAGCGTGTGACCGTCGGGCGCGGCGCGCGCGACGCGCTGGCCTGCGATATTGGTGCCGCCGCCCGCGACGTTCTCGACGATGAAGTTCTGCCCGAACTTGGCGGAGAACTTCGGCGCGAGCTGGCGCGCCACCTGGTCGGTCGGTCCGCCGGCCGGGTAGGGCACGACAATGGTGACGGGGCGCGTCGGGTAGGACTGCGCGTGAGCGGGCAGCACGATGGCCACCAGCGCGATGGCGAGAAAATGCCTCATCGTCTAACTCCCGGAAATCCGAAGCTTGGCGTGCGGTATGGGAACGATAGCATATGGCCCGGCCCGGGCACCACGACGGCACATCCGGCCCTGGACCCGAAGCGCGGGCCGTTGCCGGAATCGAAACGGCAGTTACAGGCGAATTTCAGGGGTTTCCGTTTTGGTCTGACGTGGGCATTCTCCGAAGTCATCGGTGTCCGTCGAGTGCCAACACCGGACCTCGGAAGACGACGCATTCGGGTGTCGCCGCCGAAACGAGAAGGGCCGACGCTTGGGTCGGCCCTTGGATGATTTCCATCAGACAGGTTATTGGTTCTTCGCCATCGTTGGCGTCCTACATGCCAAACTTTCGGTTCACGCCAACGCGAGCGACGTGGAGTTTCGCATCGGCTTCATGGGTCGCATTTGCCGTCGCGACGCCCGGCACGTTCGACCGCGTCGAAAGCTTGCCGAGGTCGGCATAAAGATATTCGCCCTTCAGAGACCAGTTCCCGCCCAGAAGAACTTCCAGTCCTCCGCCTGCGGTCCAACCCAAGGCAAAGTCAGACTTGTCCGCTACAGCCGGTTGAGCCGCGCCAGCGAACTTCAATGTGTCATTGAATTTGACCTGAGCGCCGGCAAATCCGGCTGTCGCGTACCAGAGCCATGAGCCGACCGTAACGCCTGCGCGCGCCCTTACAGTTGTCAGCCACCGCACGTCAACGGACTGCGTGAGAAAGTTACCGGCCGCGAGTCCAACAACCTGGTCGGGGCCGCGCGTCTTTTTGAATCCGAGGTGGTTGATATCGGCCTCGATGCCGACAACAACGTTCTGTATCTGGCGATTATAGCCAAGCTGTCCGCCAACGATCCAACCGGGAATGTTATTAATCGTCTCGTTGGCCTGGCGCAGAAGTGCAGCAGCTTCAGCTGCCGTGACGGGATAGCCGCTATCGAGCAGCAAATTTCGACCTGAACTTCCTAAGACTCCTCCGGCGTTCACGCCGACGTAGAAGCCGGTCCAATTCGACGCCCCAACTGCCGCAGGCGCTTTGTACGCCGGAGCTTTCGCCGGAATATCGGCAGCACTGACACCCTGTGCGGCGCCGACAACCCAAGCCGCGGCAAGCGCGCCTTTCAGACCGTTACGCATCCCGCCCCCTCAGTCATTCTGCTTCTCCCACATTATGAGAAAGTTCAGGTCCTGCCTATCGTCTTGAGGCCTTGTGCGCCGCGAAAATTGTTGGTTGGCCCGATGGGCAGGAAGCGGATGCAAAACCGCGCCATTGCGATGTCAGGCTTTGGCGCGGAGCGGACCTTGAGGCAGTCCCATTTAACTAACTCGATTTTTCGGAGCGTCGCCGTACTAGAATATTGCCATCTGCCGCCGACGGCGCGCTGGCCAAGTCCAATCTGCCTTTCAAGGAGACCTTCGATGATGCTGACGCTGCCCAAGCACAACCGTTACGACTACGTGCCGCTGCCCGAACGCAAGGACTACTCGTGGCCGGGCGGCAAGCGGCTGGCATTCTGCACCACGACCAACATCGAGGTTTACGCCTACCGCAAGGGCACCGGCTGGGACCCGGCCAAGAAGGGCGAGCCGCAGCAGCAGCGCAATTACTCCTGGCGCGACTACGGCAACCGCGTCGGCATCTGGCGGCTGTTCGACCTGTTCGAGCAGTTCAAGCTGCCGGCCGCGCACAACATCAACTCGCTGCTCTACGAGTATTACCCGCAGATCACCGACAAGATCCGCGCGCGTGGCGACGAGGTGATCGGCCACGGCCGCACCAACGCCGAGCGGCAGAACGATCTCTGGGAGCTCGACGAGCGGCGGCTGATCGACGACGTCACGCAGGAGATCGCGAAGCGCGAGGGCAAGCCGCCGCAGGGCTGGATGGGCCCGGCCGCGGCGGAGAGCGTGACCACGATCGATATCCTGAAGGAGGCCGGCTACAAATACGTGATGGATTGGCCTGCGGACGACCAGCCGTTCTGGCTCAAGACCCGCGCCGGTCCCATTCTCTCGGTGCCCTATCCAGCCGAGCTGAACGACTCGGCCTCGATCATCCACCGCGAGAACTCGGCGCAGCAGTTCGCCGACATGATCGTCGACCAGTTCGACGAGATGATCGAGCAATGCGCCGCGCATCCGCTGGTGATGACGATCTCGCTGCATCCGTTCGTGGTCGGCCAGCCGTTCCGCCTGCCGTCGCTGCGCAAGGCGCTCAGGCACTGCGTCGAGCATCAAAAGCGCGACCGGGTGTGGTGGACGCGGCCGGGCGAGGTCGCGGAGTATTGCTACGCGCTGCCGGCGGGGACCATTACAGGGTGAAGGGCGGTAATTCACGAGAACGCCCGTGAGATTACCGCACCCGCCGAGCGTGCTGGAACGCTGGCGATCCGCCGCCCGCCGGTCTATCGTCCCGGCGAAACCGAAACAGGAGGAACACACCATGGCCCAGACACTGCCCCAACGCGCGATCGGCCGCAGCGGCCTCAAGGCATCCGCGGTCGGGCTCGGCTGCATGTCGTTTTCCGGCGTCTACGGGCCGGCGGAGGACGCGGCCTCGACCGCGCTGATCCACGAGGCGCTCGAACGCGGCATCAACTTCCTCGATTCGTCCGACGCCTACGGCAAGGGCCACAACGAGACGCTGCTCGGCAATGCATTGAAGGGCAAGCGCGCGGGCGTGGTGATCGCGACCAAATTCGGCAATCTCGGCGGCGCCGGCGGCAAGTTCGCCGACGGTCGGCCTGAGTTCGTGGCGTCGTCCTGCGAGGCGTCGCTGAAGCGGCTCGGCGTCGAGACAATCGACCTCTATTACGCGCATCGCATCGACCCGAGCGTGCCGATTGAAGATACCGTCGGCGCGATGGCGAAGCTGGTGCAGCAGGGCAAGGTCAAGGCGCTGGGCCTTTCGGAGGCCTCGCCCAAGACCATCCGCAAGGCGCACGCCGTGCATCCGATCGCGGCGGTGCAGAACGAATACTCGCTGCTCTATCGCGAGCAGGCCGACGACACGCGCATCACCACGCGCGAGCTCGGAATCTCGTTCGTCGCCTACGCGCCGCTCGGGCGCGGCCTGCTTACCTCCGAGATCGCCGATCCGGCGACGCTCTCCGATGGCGACACCCGCAAGCGCCAGCCGCGCTACGCCGGCGACAATCTCGCGCACAACCGCGCGCTGGCCGAGAAGTTCCAGGCGATTGCGAAGCGCAAGGGCTGCACCCCGGCGCAGCTTGCGCTCGCCTGGGTGCTGGCGCAGGGCGACGACGTGCTCGCGATCCCCGGCACCAAGAAGAGCGCGCGCCTGCAGGACAACATCGGCGCGCTGAACGTGACGCTGTCGAAGGCCGATCTGGACGAGATTTCCGGCGCAGTGCCGAAGGGCGCGGTGAAGGGCACGCGCTATCCGGAAGCGCAGATGGCGAGCCTCTATATATAGTAGCAAAAACAACTTTTCATTGCAGGGGTCGATCTACCCTGTCGCGAGAAACTACCGACGAACCCGCGTAGAAACCCAAGCATTGAAAAATACCAATATCGTCATGACCACTTTCGGATATATTGGAGCATATTTTGCCATTACCGTCCTTGTATTCAGCTTTGCTCAAACCCGGTTCTCCTGGCAAACCGTCAAATGGATGCAACGGACTTTGATATATCGCGCAATACTGGTCACCGTAATATTCACAAATGTGATCTATCTTATGGAAACGACCAAAGAAGGAAAGCTTGTATCAGGATACCTTGGTGTCGATAATTGGCATCTCCATTTCATGCTTTTTTCTGGCCTGCTAATCATAATTTCTCAATTTATGTACATGAGCGGCTGCCCAAGGATTATACAGACATTTGAAGGTTTCAATGAATACCTAGACTATTCCATGCGCAACTGCGATCTAAACATTCTTCAAGAGGAAAACGTTCGGCTGAACTTTCAGTATCGATCAGTAGCAAAATATGACACCGAAACGATTCATCAGCTTGCCAAAAACAAAATTGACAATTCTAACAATGACCGGCTTGAAAAATATTTATTTGCGGATTTGCATTACACTGCACTGAATGAGTCCACCAACTTGCTTCTACTACGACTTATCGGGTTTAATCATATTATGGCGATCCTGCTATTTTTTCATCCCGCAATAACACGAATTACTAAACTAGCATGGATTGCGGTTTTTGAGTAATAGGGGATGCTTAGTCTTTTCTTTCAGAGGATATTATAGACATTGTCGAAAATATGTTTGATCGGAGATTCTTGAATTTTTCGTTTGCCATCTTCTTATACATTGATATTTCGCCATGATAACTCGCGTACTCGTGGCTGGTGCTTGCAAACGCGGAGATACTTACAAACATCTGCTCAATGAAAAATCGTGAATTGTTGTCGATGCCAAAAGCCCTGCAATACTGAATTAGCGGGTTGAAACCAACAAGGCGTTCTTTTGACACTGCGACAATTCTATTCATCTCCTGTTCAAATACTGGTAAAATGTGTTTCACAAGAAATTCAAGAGAAACTTTCGCGCGATAGGTCTCGCTGTGAAATCGCTCCCTAAACTCGCCTCGGCCACGCAAATCACCGCTGAGCTTGGTCGAAAAATGGGGGTGTAGCATTGCGGACCAAAACACGTATTCGCACTGCATAAGAAGCTTCTCCAACAAAAAGCTTCCGCTTGGAAAAATCCCAATGTTCAATTTATGAAACTCGGAAAGTTTAGAATGGCCGCGAAGCTCGGCGAGGCGATCATAATCCAAATCAACAAATATTAGTCCGTAGGAGTTAACCCCACGGGGAATTGCAAGATCGAGGATTGCGCTTCGTACTTTCTCAGGCGGGATCTCAAATTGTCCAAAGAAAGATACAATTTCCTTTATCGGAACTAACGCTCGCAGTCCATGTGTTGGCGCGTTGGTGTCGCCGCGTCGCTTCTGCAAATATACCAAAATTCTGAGAGCAAGAAAATTCAAGCCCATTCGCCTCGAAAATCCATCTATTGTGAAAAGCTGAGGCGTCTTCAGTCTATCTAAATGCCTTGGGTCTACTGAAATGTATCGATAGACCGTATTTTTTGCCTCTCTCTCGACATCGCGAGTTATTGATTTTTGGTGAGAGCTCGCATCGATAATCGCGTCAAGGATTGGAGATTCACCTGCCGCGGCAGCCAAGTCGCGACACATGTTATACAGGCGGACCGCACCACTTCTGGTGGAATAATTGTCGGAAATGAGAGCATCAAACAACGTTCCGCTTCGCGAGAGGACATAAATGAGGTCCTTCACTCGCGAAAATGCTTCTTTTAGCTGCATATCTCGTTTTGGATCACTTACCAGGTCAATAGACGAAACGTAACGTGAGATAAATTTAAATCGACGATCGCAGAATTCAGCAACAAAGGTCTCTTGCCTTTTAAGATTTGCTATTGTGCTTGTGTCAGTAATAGGTACTATGTGGTCCACGCCTGAAGCATACCCTGTGACCTGAGCCCCAAGAACTCCTCCAAAAATAGGTAGAGTCCATCACCCTGGAAGGGGATGGACATGAAGCCGAGCCGTTTCACGGAAGAGCAGATCATCGGGATTTTGCGGGAGCAGGAGGCCGGGGCGAAGACCGCCGATGTCTGCCGCAAGCATGGGATCAGCAGCGCCACGTTCTACAAGTGGAAGGCCA